>Ga0129333_10000114_pt1 | contig 52477 bp, 53 predicted proteins | sample CPB6_08_DNA_FD_94474 | JGI IMG/M metagenome (GOLD analysis project Ga0129333, IMG submission 94474) | Freshwater to marine salinity gradient microbial communities from Chesapeake Bay, USA - CPBay_Sum_0.6_0.8_DNA | ecosystem: Environmental > Aquatic > Marine > Coastal | place: USA: Chesapeake... | reverse complement strand
TTGTTGTTGGGGTTGCTGTTGCTGATACGGTTGTTGGGGTTGTTCTTGGGGTTGTGGATATTGTTGGGATTGTTGTGGATATTGTTGCTGGGGTTGATATCCTGAAGTTGTAGTAGTCGTCTGAACAACTTCCACAGTTCGTCCATTATTTACCAACATTGTAGAGTTGTAAACAGCAAGAATAGATGCAATTACGAAACCTGTACCTGCTAACAAAAGAAGGGGAACAACCGGGCTAGTTCCACCAGATTGCACTTCTCTGAGGTCGTTTAGTTCATTTTTTGATACCTTGGTCATTTATATTAAAATTACATAAGTTTTTTCAAAAGTTTTTTATCTTTTCAAGTAAATGTATGTACTCTTGCAAGACCAAGGGCACAGAGAATATATGGAAGATATGGTAGACATTGCAGAACATTTTTTTAAAAATTTAGATTATTACGCAGTTTTTGACGGCCATGGCGGAGACAAAGTTGCTATATATTTAAAAAATACGATGAGGAAAACATTACTCGAAAACGTGAAGATTATGTATCCGAATATACCAGGATCTATTTACAAGACATTTGCCGATGTAGCTGAGGGTGTTAATACAACATTTGGTATGCATACAGGAAGTACTGCCCTTGTTATTATAAAATCTCCAACTGATATATGGGCTGCCAACGCAGGTGATTGTCGTGCAATCCTTAAATACTTTGATAACTCAAGATATGTTGCTAAGAAACTTACAAAAGATCACAAACCGAATGATCATGAGGAAGAGAAAAGGATTCGTGATGCAAATGGATTTATTTCACAAGATCCATATGGTACATGGAGAGTTGGTGGAAATTTGGCTGTGTCTCGTAGCTTCGGTGATCTCTATCTCTCTCCTTGGGTAACGTGGAAACCAGATCTATTTCATGTTAATATTACACAAGATATTCGGGCAATATTTATGGCTTCGGATGGTATATGGGATACAATGAGTGACCAAGATGTAGTAAATGTATCACATCAAGTCATCACAGAAAATCTTTCGTATGATCCACATAAGATAATGACTAAAGTATGTAATGAAGTAACAGACTTAGCAAGAAAAAGAGGATCAACCGACAATATATCTCTTATATTTATTGTTGTCTAACTATAATGAGTACTATTCTATGTAGATATTGTGGCCAAAGTGTTGGCGAATTACGTTACAACAATCATCTTCAACGGTGTGTGATATTTTCACATTATCAAGATGGTTTAGGCGATGACGGTGATGACAACATATTAGAGTCTTATATACAATCTAATAATCAACTAAGTCCTGGTAATAATATAAATAGATTTCTTGTTGAACATCATTCACCACCAATTCGAAGGTACATACACCAAACACCACGTACACATACACGACGTGTACATATACCAATGGTGCAACGAATGTGTTTCAACATAGAAATAGGCATTGATATTGATAGTGTTAGTACTGTTGTAGAATCAAATTGTGATGATATATGCAGTGTATGTTATGAACATTTTAACGATTTGAAGGAAGTAAGAATGTTAATATGTGGACACAAGTTTTGCACAACATGTATTTCAAAATGGTGTGAAAAGAATACAACGTGTCCATTGTGCAAGTTTGATTTGAAAAAAAAAATTGATACAACCTTGATTTAAAGATATTGTATACATCTTCATACAGTTGTTAAAATGAATCTGCCAACCATTGTACCCATTGATAACTTTGGTGAGTTTACATGGGAGGTGATTGACCGTTTTTTTGAATATAACCGAGGATATCAACTTGTGAAACACCAGATTGAATCATTCAATGACTTTATCCTTCGCAAGCTTGATCAGATCCTCGAAGGGTTTAATCCTATCGAGATACAACATCAATATGATCCCGATCAAGATAAATTCAGGTATATCATGACTATCGAGATTAAAAATCCGGTTCTAGGTAAACCCCTGATATACGAAAAGGATGGAAGCACCAAAATTATGACACCCAATGATGCGAGGTTGAGGAACTTTACATATAGTGCTCAATTGAGTGTTGACGTTGAAATCACTGCAAAAACGTTAATAATTGAAGGTGAAAACATGGGATCTTACTCTATTGAACAAAAGAACTTTACTGGTGTTATTTTGGGAAAGATTCCTATTATGGTAAAATCTAATTATTGTGTTGTTAAGAATGTTCACATTGGACCTGATGCAGGCAATGAATGCAAGTATGATTTTGGTGGTTATTTTGTAGTGAATGGCAATGAAAAAGTTGTGATAAGTCAAGACAGGATTTCGGAGAACAAGACGTATGTATTCTTGAACAACAAGATTTCAACATTCTCACATGTTGCAGAGATCCGTAGTGTGCAAGAAAACAAACTAGGTGTTCCAAAAATCACGACTCTTAAGTTGTCAGCAAAAGGCAATCAGTTCGGTCGATATATTCGTGCAAACATCCATCATGTAAAAAACGATATTCCCTTGTTTATTCTCTTTAAAGCATTGGGTCTTAACAACGACAAAGAAGTTATGGAATATATTGTGTATGATATTGATGACACAGTAAACAAACTTATTGTCAACGAGCTTATTGGATGTGTTGAGGAAGCAAACACTATTAACTGTCCAAAAGATGCTATCGAGTATCTTGCAAAATATCTAAATATTACAGGATATCCTAAAGAAGTTCTCACAAACAAGCACCAACGTAATAACATAGTGAGAATGGTTCTTGAAAAGGAGTTTTTGCCTCATGTCGGTAAAGATTTTCACAAGAAAGCGATTTATCTTGGATATATGGTCAATAAACTCATCAAATGCTTCCTTGGGTTGAAAGACTTTGATGACCGTGATTCTTACATCAATAAGAAAGTAGATACACCTGGTGTATTGATGGCCAATTTATTCCGACAATACTACGGAAAAGTTATCAAAGACATGAAGAATATGGTACAAAAAGAGATCAATAGTGGTGGATGGAAGGCAACTAATAAGTTCATCAACGTAATCAACAAAGTCAATATTTCCAAGATTATCAAATCTACGATTATTGATAGCGGAATGCGTTATGCGCTAGCAACAGGAAACTGGGGTATTAAAAGTAACAAGAACAAGCAAGGTGTTGCACAAGTATTGAATCGTCTTACTTATAACAGTAAAATTAGTCATCTTCGTCGCATTAACACTCCAATCGAAAAATCAGGAAAACTTGTTCAACCACGTAAGCTTCATCCTACACAATGGGGTATTATTTGCCCTGCAGAAACTCCGGAAGGTGCATCTGTAGGTCTTGTAAAGAACCTTGCTGTTGCTGCAAGCATTACGATTGCATCAAATTCGACAAACGTGAGAGAAATAATCAATACACTTGGAACAGTACTGTTCAACTCAAAAAATGTGAATATGTTTCATAAAAAGACAAAGATCGTTGTAAATGGCGATATCATTGGTATTCATGAAGAGCCTAGTAAGTTGTACAACGAGCTTATCAAACTAAAGAGGGACGGTGCAATCAATCCTTATACCAGTGTTGTTTGGAATATTCAGGATAACGAGCTTCGTGTGTGTACCGAAGGTGGGAGATGTGTGCGTCCATTGTACGCAATTTATAGAGAATCAGACAACAATGTCGGCATCAAGACAACAACTAAAGACATGGATTGGAATGATATGATGCATGCTGGGATTATCGAATATCTTGATGTTGAAGAAGCAAACTCACTTATGGTTGCGATGAATTACAAGGATATATTCAAAGGTTGCAAGGGATCTTCGCTGCCTGTAAAATATACACACATTGAAATTCATCCTTCTTTAATCCTTGGAGCTATAGCAAGTTGCATTCCGTTTTCTGATCACAATCAAGCTCCACGTGTTGCATATCAGAGCAGTATGGCAAAACAAGCGCTCGGTGTATACACGTCAAATTTCCGTCAAAGGTTTGATACAATGGGGCATGTTCTCGACTATCCGCAGAAACCACTTGTAAGGACTAAGGTCTCTTCGTATGTAAATAAAGATAGTCTCCCTTGTGGTATCAATGCTATTGTAGCAATTGCAACATACACGGGATTTAATCAGGAAGACTCGATTATCATGAACAAATCTGCTGTTGACAGAGGGCTATTTCAATCGACATATTTCCGCACTTACAAAGAGCAAAACAACAAAAACCATAGTAACGGCGAAGAAGAATTCTTTACACTTCCCAACGAACAGACACGGACAAACAAGCCTTACAACTACGACAAGTTAAATTCTGATGGATTTGTTCCCGAGAACACTTATGTCTGCTCGGGTGATGTTATCATTGGAAAGTGTATGCCATGTAAAAATGGAAATTCCATTACTTACAAAGACAACAGCATTCCTCTGAAAAATAACGAAAAGGGCTTCATTGATAAGAACTGCTACAATGACCGTTATTTCACCAACGTCAATGGTGACGGATACAACTTCTGTAAGGTGAGGATCCGAAGCGTACGTACTCCAACAATTGGAGACAAGTTTGCATCAAGATCAGCACAAAAAGGTACATGCGGTATGTTGTACAATCAAGAAGACATGCCGTTTACCAAAGACGGTATTTCACCAGATATCATCATGAACCCACATGCTATCCCTAGTCGTATGACGATGGGTCAGTTGATGGAATGTATTATGGGTAAAGCATGTGTCGCAAAAGGTACATATGGAGATTCTACACCATTCACAGACCTTTCTGTTGAAGACATTGCTCAAGTTCTAGAAGAATGTGGTATGGAAAGATATGGGAATGAGATTTTGTATAATAGCCGTACAGGCGAACAAATGGCTACCGAAATATTTATTGGACCTACATACTATCAAAGGTTGAAGCATATGACTGTAGACAAGCAACATTCGCGTGCTCAAAATGGTCCGATTGTTCTGCTCACCCGCCAACCCGCAGAAGGAAGAGCTCGTGATGGTGGTCTTCGTCTTGGTGAGATGGAAATTGAATGTAACTGGGCTCATGGTACACAACAGTTCCTCAAAGAACGATTCATGGAATGCAGTGACAATTACAGAGTCTTTGTGTGTAAAAGTTGTGGTTTGATTGCAAATGTCAATCCAGACAAAAATATCTTTCAGTGCAAGTCATGCAAGAATAACACAGATTTTGCAGAGATCCGTATCCCATATGCATGCAAGCTCTTGTTCCACGAGATTCAAACCATGGGTATTGGGGCAAGGTTCATGACGGCAAAGAATTAGATTCTGGATATTTATAATTTTGTTTTTATTAAGTAATAAGATGGATTTCCGCAACATGGATTTACAAACCGTGTCACGCGTCATTTTCTTACTGTTCGTTATTATAGCATCTGTATATTTTATGTTTGTCAACAAACATTCAAGACCTATTGAGCATTTTCAGGGTCCTGCACCATCAGCAAGGACACCTGTATCTCTACTTTCTCCAACACTATCACCTTCACTATCACCTTCACTATCACCATCGCCAAATGTATTGATGACGCGTTCACTTGCACCTTCACAATCTCCATCAACCCTCAATTCATCGTCGTCATCGTCGGCATCGTCGGCATCGTCGGCATCGTCGGTTGCAAGGGTACCTTCTAAATACGATCCTAACGCAATTATAGAATCAAAAGATATAGAATACAACTTGCAACTTTTACGTGATTTATTCCAAGCAAACTTCAAGAGGGAACCGTCTAGAAAAGAATTGGAACTCTATTCAGACTATATAAAGTCACGAAAAATTAGTGTGAAAGAAATGAACGAAATCATTGCAGGAAACGATGATGTTTTGGGAAGAACATTCTATGAGTCAAAATCATCAAAGTATTCCGATGGATATAATCCTAAGGATCCTGTTTTTGGAACTGAAGATGATGTAATCCTAGTGTTCAACAAAATCCTAGACAGAAACCCTGATACAACAGAGCTAAAATACTATTCTAAAAAAGTAAAAACCGATAAAGATTTTAGTTTGGATAAGTTGACACAACTACTCATATCATCCGATGAGTACAGACGTTTAGAGAAGATGCAAACTAATCAAGCATACGCTGATACACTCAGTGGTGTTACAGATAGACAATTAGCTTTTGTTATATCAGCGATTTACGAAGAAGAGGCTAAACAACCGATTGATGAAGATACGTTGCGATTCTTGAAACGACGTTATGTTGAATTCAACCTTGACGATGAAATGTTAAGAAAATTCATCCGAAGTTATTTGAGTTTCCAAAGATCATTTGAAAAAGATGTTGAGAATGCATCCTTGACAGGTGTTTATTCGGTTGGCAAGAAACAAAATGATGAACCTTTGGGGTCTACTTTATCCAAATTGTACAAACCACAAACCAAAGATAACAGTAAAACCGAAGAGCCTTCCGTAGAATTGACACTTGACCTTCTGAAGAAATCTTCAAAAACAAATTCTAACGACAAAGAACAATATACCGAGTCAGAGAAAAAACAAATGGGATTGTCACCAGATTCTAAACCAAACCAAGAAATAATCAAGAAGTTTGAGAGTTTGTACCAAAAAGAAAATGATAGTGAATATCTAAATTCATCAAAAGTGATTGATACAATTATGAAAGATGACGAATGTGACATCAAGAATCTAGATAAAAATGCACTCGAAAAACGCTTGCAGACTATGGATAAACAATTGTTGGCGGAACTTGTATATAACAGGAATATGGATCATATGAAGAATGTGTGCAGGAGGAATCGTAAATATCTGAATGCCGATGAAAATATGGTTTTGTTTCCAGAGTTCAAATGGCAAATTCCCACAGCTTTCCCTCCAGTCTGTACGCCCCTTGAAAAAAATGAATACCAACCAACAGTTGATCAAACATCATTGATTGGTACATTACTTCAAGATGCTTCAAAAACCAAAGTAGGTTCAATTCTACCAGAAATACCACCATACAATTAGTATACTTTAGTATTTCATTGATTCATGTATTCGGGGCAATATTGCATAATAGCTTTTTTTGCTGCATCATTTTCTGCTTCTTTCTTTGTTTTTCCCTGACCATAACTGATAATGGAGTCTTTGTTGTCTTTCAAACACAGTTTGAATGTTTTTGTCCTTCCATCAGATGTAATATCAATCTCAAAAAACTTTGGCATATACCCATGATTCTGTTGGAAGTACTTCAGAAGGATATCTTTATAGTTATTGTTCATTTTTACAAGCTCTGAAAAATCTAGATTTCCTTCAATTACACTGATAATCCATTCCTTTGCAAAGTCAATACCTTGATCGAAGTAAATCGCCGAGATGAATGATTCAAATGCATCTTCTAAAATGTTTAGGTTGTTTCGTCCATCTCCGTCTTCAATTTGCTTTGACATGATGATATACTTACTCAAGCCAACCAGCTCGCTAAGATGTGCCAGCATCTTTCCATTAACGAGCTTTGTACGCATACGTGTAAGGAATCCTTCATTTTCGGAAGGATATCTTTCAAAAAGATATTCGGCAATTGTCATGTTTAAGATTGCATCACCTAGAAACTCATAGCGCTCGTTGGATTCCTCTTGAAGCGGAAGACAATTGGGTGGACAATTCACGTTCCCGGTAATGAAGTTTTCGTTCTTTCGTGTACAATAAGATTTATGAACAAATGCTTTCCTGAAAATGTTAATATCCTTCACGTTTATTTGCATCCCCTGTGATGCTAAAATCGATTTGACATCATCTATGTTTATCAATGTGTTGCTTGGATTGTAAGGGAGTTCCTCTTGAATGTCAGACATGATTAACAATTACTATATGGTAAGTTGTACAAAAATTATTTAAATCAATTTTCTCACGCCATATACTCAAGTATGTTTTTCACGGCGCTTGATGAAATTGCCCTTAATTTCCCTGATGAACTTTCAATCTTCATATTTGTAAACGTCTCGTCGCGTTTAAGTACAATTTCCTGTACAAACTCGGCAATGTTATTATACGACGACGCAATCGTTTGTGCAGTTTTATTCGATACTCCTGGAACTTGACAAAGTTGAGCAATAAGACAATCCTTAGGCGATGTCACTTTCTCTTTCCGAATAACATCATCTTTTGATAAAACAGTGCAATTGCACGAATACTTTTGTGGGTCTTTAGACATACGGTTGTATAACATTTCAATCAGCCCGCAAGTCTCTAATGTATTCTTGGTAACAAACACATGTATCTTATCGCGTACAGAAGTATTGATGATTGCACTCAGTAAAGCAGAATACGATATTCCTGAAATATTAATGCCTTGTTCACAATAATTCACAGTTCCCTCAATGATATAATATATTTTTGATGGATCGTATTTGTCTAGAAGAGATTTCTTTTGATTTGTGTAACGTCCGTCCTTAATAGAAGCCGCCAAATCTGGAAGAGTCTTGCGTTCTATGACCACGTGTACCTGATCATTGATCTCAAAGACAAAATCACCATATTCAAGATTCTCATAAACCGCGGGTACTGTGAATATGTCTTTAGCATACCTTTCACGATTATCTATTTTTAAAACAACAGACATTACATCTGATGTACTAACATGTTGTTAAGTAATGTTATTTTAATTTGCATTTGGTATTGATATAATGAATCATATCTAGTTTACCAAATACGTGTATGGCAACATAAAAGTAAGGAAATAAAAAAGCACCGCATGCAAAGAATATCTTCCATGGTTTTGACCAACCCAACAAAGAGTTGCTTCGCCAACTAAAATACACACAAATTGTTCCAGCTATAATTAAGATCGTCAAAACTGAAAAAGATAATATCCGCTTGTTATTTTTAGTATCCGCTGTCTCAATCATGGTCTTTATAACATCTGGTGCATTACAAAATTTCTCTTTACCATAAAATAATTTTGATCGAAGAAACAAGTACCGAACATAATCCTGATCACTCATTTAATTTATTAAAGATGTTATTTGACATAGCGGTATTTACCTTTGATTTCACTCAAATGAACTTTAACGTTTTCAATTGTAATATACTTTCCGGATTTGTCTTTTTTCACAATATATTTCTTCTTGTTTGCACAGAGATATATTGTTTCTTTTGATTTACTTCCACCACTTTTAACACAATTGGTTAACTTACGTTTATATATAAATAGAAATTCGGAATTTAAATTCGAAAATTGCATTGCGTACATAAGATTAATGTCCATCAACGGGAAAAAGTTGAAATATGATGCATGATATTTTGAAACATTATCCCATTTTTTCAACTCCTTATTAACACTACTAGAATATTTTTCAATATCTTTCAAGTACACAATCCCATTGTTATAAATATATTTCGCTTGATCTTGTATTGATTTATCTTCAGCACAATTTATCCATTTACTACTACTTTTATGTATTTTTTCTAAATTTGGAACTTGAAAAGATGTTAATAAACCTCTTACAACGAAAAGTTTGCGTACAATTGGATCCAATGTGTTATAAAAGTTTAATATTCGTGGTTCAGGTGGTGACAAGGCAGGCAAGAGTGACAACAATTTCTGAGGTAAATATCTTGGTGACCCTAATGTCCATACTCGTAATTTATTTATAAATTCATCACAACTTAGATCCATTTTAATTTTTAAAATCGCACCATGCACAAGAAGAGATCCATGTGATGTACCAACTACAATGACGCGTTGAAAGTCACTATTTTTAAGATGGTTTTTAATAGTATTTGTTAGCTTATTCAGACGTTCTTTTCTTCCAAATATTCCAAGATTGTTTAATTGACCCGTGGTTTTTAGTTCACGTAAGTCACTAACCGCTCTAATTGCATCAAATACTACATTTTTACTATCATAATTTACTTCATTAAACATGTACATCAGATTGTCATTTTGCGTTATATTTAAAATAACTCTACATGTATCTTCAGTTTGAGTACCAACACCTTCTATCATAATAAAAACTGTAGATTTAACATCATTATTTGTAATTAACATTTTATGATTACTAAGATCCTCACTAAGATCCTCACTAAGATCCTCACTAGTATCATCTAAGGGAACAATCTTTCTTGGTTTTGATATACCTAAATAATTTAACATTATGGTTATTTATTATAAGATAATAAAGTAATATGAGTACAGAAATTACAAATGTGATCGTAAACGAGTTAGGAGTAGCACATATTTTATCTACCACACCAGCGGAACTCAAATTATTTAATGATGGCGAACCTATAGATAAAGACGATATTGAAGACAAACATATATATGATTTAAATTGTATGATCACGGGGAAAACACAAATTACAGAAAATACAAATTTAATCAATATTGAAAACCTTGAAAACCTTGAAAACCTTAAAAAGCTGCGTAAGAATATACGAATTGCATTGGTTCTTGCACATAACCATGATATATGTAACGAAGAATATTACAAAAAATATTACAAAGAACCAATATATACTGATAAAATCATGAATGCGCTTGTAGATATATATACTAGTATAAGTGGTAACGATAAATATAACCTTTGGACAGTTGTATCCGATGAATATAAAAATATATATGGAACTTCAGTTCCAGACAAATATTCAGAGAATTATACTTCACATCAAGCTACAGATACTACAGGTACTGTAGTATCTGTAGTATCTTCTCATGGGGTATCTTCTCATGGGGTATCTTCTCATGGGGGTAAGGGCAAGAAAATTACAAAGGCAAAGAAAAACAAATAAATGAAAATGTTTCTGCTGTTATGATAAAGAACCATGCGTAAAAAAGCAACTTCTGAAAATGATTCATTTGATACGACACTTGAAACATCAATTGATCATAATTACAATGTTGGCGTTCATCCAGAATCTTGGGTGCTTCCAAATCGTGTAAAGTTCAGCAATTGGATTGATACTACTTTTAAATACAAAAATAAGAAATTGTATCCATATTGTCATGAATGTGAAGAAGGCGAATCGTGTCCAATGTCAATCAAAGTCAATTCAATGTCTTTGTTTCCACACCAAGACTTTATAAAAGATTACATACAATTTGCAAGTCCTTACAGAGGTCTTTTAGTGTACCACGGTTTGGGCAGTGGTAAGACATGCTCATCAATTGCTGCAGCGGAAATGTTGATGAATCATACTGATGTGATGGTGATGCTACCTGCATCCCTTAGAAGTAACTATATGAACGAAATTAAAAAATGTGGCTGTAACTTTTACAATCTGCGTCAAGAATGGGTGTTCGTTGACAACGAAAGTCAAATAAAAAAAGCACAAAAAGCTTTGAAAGTATCACCTGTACTGGTAAAAAAACATAAAGGTGTGTGGATTCCTCTGCCTAATGGAACACCAAACTACAATACACTTCCTGCATCATCCAAAAGTCAGATCGATGCACAAATCGAAGATATTATTGAACAGAGATACAATTTCTTGAACTATAATGGCCTTCAAAGAAAAACTATAAACAAATTGATTCAAGACGGAAAAAATCCATTCGACAACAAAGCTATAATTATTGATGAAATCCATAATTTGGTATCCCGAATTGCCAACGGGCGTTTGATAGGTAGTGCAATGTATAAATTATTAATGCGCGCGAAACATTGCAAGATTATTCTTCTTTCAGGTACACCAATAATCAATTATCCATTCGAGATAGCTTACATTGTAAATTTAATAACTGGACCTCTGAACTACTATGAGTTGAAAGCAAACAAGAACTCAAGCTTTAACCGTGAAGTAATAGAAAATACGTTACTGGCAAATACATATGTTGATGATTTTACTATTGATGTCAGCTCGCGCAAAGTCACAGTGTATCTAGTCCCTGAAGGTTTCCATGTTGTTGACAGACAAAAATCCAAGATAGCACGTTACAATTCGGACATCATCTCACACGAGACTATATTAGAACGTCTTATTGAAACAATGAAGAAAGAACACCACGTTGAATTTGCCAAGAAAATAACAACAAAACAAACATCTACGCTGCCCGAGAAAAAAGATGATTTCAATAATTTGTTTATAAATGAAGAAGCTGGATCTATTAGGAATCCAACATTGTTTATGCGCAGAGTATTAGGTACAGTTTCATATTATAACACTTTCTCACCTGAGTTGTTTCCTTCATGGGAAGTTGAAGAAGTTAATGCTGAAATGAATACACATCAGTTTAATACTTATGAAAAGGCAAGAAGTGATGAACGGAAGAAAGAAAAATCATCCAACAAAAAGAAACGTGGTGCTGACAACGGTCTTTTCTCATCATCGGGACAGGTTTACCGATTTTTTTCACGTGCTATATGTAATTTCGTGTTTCCAGAAGAAATTAAACGGCCTTTCCCTAGCAAACTTTCTGATATGAAAGATGAGATCGGCGATGACGATGATGTTCTAGAAGCTCTCGACGATGTAGATAATCCTAAAGCAACAGAACAAGAGGGAGGACAGGGTGAAGACGAAATTGTGAAAGTTAAACGAGGCCGCAAGCCCAAAGCCGCCGACGATGCAAAAGAAGTCACAGAACCGGTTAAGCGTGGGAGAAAACCCAAAGATGCTCAACAAGACCAAGATCAACCAGTCAAACGTGGAAGAAAACCCAAAGTTGTGTCTGATTTTGATGAAGATATCGTTAATCAAAAGCAGTTGAAACGAAAAAAGCTAGAAAACTACCATGTATTACTCGAAGAATGTCTAAAAAAATTAAAAGAAAACAAACAAAAATATCTAAGCCAAGACGTTTTAGCCAAACTATCTCCAAAGTTCCATGCAGCTGTCGAGCGTATTCTAAAATCAAAAGGTAATGTTTTGGTATACTCGCAGTTCAGGAAGGTTGAAGGTCTTGGAATTCTTGGAATGGCTCTTGAAACTAATGGGTGGAAAGAACTCAAAGTCAAATATGAAAATGATGAATGGGACCTCGATGTAGATGAAAAAGATATTGGCAAGCCCATGTTTGCAAGTTTTACAGGCAACAACGATGAAAGCAAGATTTTACTCAAGATATATAACAACGAGTTTGAAGGTTTGCCATCAAAAATATTAAATAAACTGAAAGGACGCGATAACTTGCATGGAGATATCATTAAAGTTTTCATGATTACACAAAGCGGTGCCGAAGGTATTTCTTTAAAGAACACAAGACAAGTGCATATACTTGAACCCTACTGGAATCACATTCGTATTGACCAGGTAATAGGCCGTGCGATAAGAACATGCTCGCATGTGGCATTACCTGAAGATGAACGAAACGTAAAGGTGTTTATATACATAAGTTCTTTCACAAAAGAACAAAAAGAATCGTCGTTTACAATCCGTACACAGGATCATAGCATGACTTCAGATGAACATTTGTTTAGTATAGCAAAGAAAAAGAAGAAGATAATCGATGGATTACAAGACTTGCTGAAACGTGCATCAGTTGATTGTGCACTCAATGCCAAACACCACGGAATCAAATGTTTCGCATTCCCGGTGAATATGGACGAAAACAAATTCTTCCCAACATTTGATATTAATCTTGAGGAACAAGATATCTCGTTTGAGAAAGGTATCGAGCAAAAAGAATGGAAGGGTCAATTGTTGAAAACCAAAAAAGGTAACTTTGTTATAAAAGAAGGAACAAATGAAGTATATGATTATAATATTTATTTAGAAAGTGGCAAGGTAGTTAAAGTTGGAAATATTACACAGGATGGCAACAAGCGTGTTATAAAATTTGTGAATTGATGATTGTTGCCTCGTCCACAACAACTTCGAGTTTCATTGAAAGCGTGTTTTGTAAAGAGCTATTAATAATAAAACCGTTTGTTGTAGTGTAGTTGGACCAATCTATATTTGTATTGTATGCATTAAGCACATTGATTTGAGACATTGTCACCAGGTAACGCCCACATTGCTTGTCAAATACACCAGGAGCTTCTATATAAAATGTCCTAAAGAAGCCGCTATCATTGGGAGATCCCATTTGTTTGATTTCATGACCTTCGTCTCTATTTATATAATCGTTAATATCACGAGCATCTTGAGAATTTGTCGTTGATGTAATTAGAAAACCAGTAAAGTTAATCAGATCTCCTACGTAAAATTCATTTTTATCAAAATAAAAGTCTGTTACAATCTTTAGATATTGTGCGTTGAAACTTTCGTACTCTACTTTGAACAACTTGTAAGAATCTGCACTCTTATTAAGAAGTTCACCATTTGGTTTTAGAATACTTATTGACATTTTTGGCAACGCTGATAAAAGACTTGGGTAGAATATTTTCTTTTCATCTTGAATGGGTTTCAGAACAATGTATCCTCTCCCGTTTGGAGCCTTATAGTTTCTGTGATATACAAGTTTAGCGAATGCCTTCCGTGAGTTCTGATTCGTTCCATCGTACACATCACCAAGTTCATCAATTGTTAGAATTAAATAAGGGTAAGAAAAACTAAATTCATGGACAAAAGATGTTTTTTCACGGTTTATAACACTATTATTGCTATAAACCTCTTCTGGAATAATCACACGTGACACTGCAATTGACTCAATGTTGCGATATTTATTCATAAGATCGTTGTTTGTGTTTTGAAAGTTAACGGTATACTTGTATCGCAAAGTATCAGTGATCCACTTGCGGTCAAAACTATTGATTGACAAGTATTTTGGGATAATACGTTTTTGGATTGTTCGAGGAATTAATACATCGTTTCTGCTGTTGAGGATGTCATCTGTAGTGTTTGGTACAAATTCAGGGCCCTGCATTTGAAACAATGCCTTGGGATCATGCAACGCTAAATCATTAGCCAAGTTCCTTTCTTTCTCTACTTGCATGCGTTGAGAAGGGGCATCTAGTATCTCCAAAGTCGCAGCTGGAGGTGTCCGTCTCTCGTCCTCAAGAGCACGGACTTTTTTCTGAAATTCGTCTTCTGGATCAGGTATGTCTTTGTCAAGGGGGGCAACAATCCTTGTATCTGGAATGACACGTTTTAAGCCAACCTCTTCATCGCGATCTTCTTGATACTTGCTTAACATCAACCGTTCCATATTATCGTTTACTTCTGCACGTCTAGTATATGGATCGATCTCGGGACGTTTGTCGTTCATAATGACTTGTCTGTTACCAAACACATCTTTATCACGTGACAAATTTTGAATGTTTGGTTTCTTGTTGCCCTTTTCTGAGATTTGAAATGTTTTCATGTAATATTGTTTTGTTTTTGCAAGCACCATTATGTTTTTTTGTTCAATACCTATGTTCCTTCCTATAGTATCTTGGTTTACATCAGACATGAACCCAAAAATTGTTTTACGGGTAGTATTTACATCTTCTAGTTTATCAAGTTTCAAACCAAATGTATCTTGCATGTATTCGTTGAAAACACCTATGACAAATAAAAGATTTTCCTTAGTAAAAAATGTGTTCATTTGTTATTTAAATTTACTTACAATATTATTAACAAAGATGTACACGCAGCAACAAAGTATTCTTGATGTGATGACACCAGAAGAACTCAACAAACATGCGATTATTATGCCACCTGAGAGTGTGTTAGAGAACGAAAGAAAGACACGTGTTATCATAGACAGCTTCTATCGTGATAAGTCACAATATCCCAACCCAAATGATTACTATTTTACGTTTGATGACGACATTGATGATGTGATTTCAGCAAAACTTATTGCAGCAGATGTCCCAATGGCTTCATACGTCATAAACTCACATTTTTACAAGTTGTGGGTTGAAATTAACTCTGTTGAAAATGAATTTGTATTACCGCAAGGAATATACACTCCATCAGAGCTTGCAAATGTAATACATACCGCTTTGGACACTAATGAAGAAGACGTACACTTTAATGTATCTTATTCACCAGTCACTGAAAAGTTTACTTTCACTGGATCATCTCCGTTTGTGTTGAAGTTTGAAGGTAAGAAAAATGCATTGGATTCTTTACTTGGTTTCAGTTCAGCAAATTATTCAAGTGTTGCAGTCTCAAGTAATTCTAACATTATTGTTGCTCCGTTTCGTTGCAACATGCAGTTTAATAATTATATTGTTATGTGTATAGATCAGTTTGATAACAACAAATCAAATACCAAACCTTTGAACAAATCGTTTGCAATTATACCCAATGTATACACAAAATTGAATATATCAGAAGATCCTGATATTATCAAGAAATTTAACCCACCATTGGCGCGTTTAGTCAAATTGCATATCACATTCTTTGATAAGTTTGGTAACCCATATGATTTTCAAAATATGGATCACCGATTGGAGATTGTATTTACAAGCTTCAAACAAAAACGAAAATATCAAAACATATTTGGTAAAATGTAGATAGTAGTCTAGTTACTACCACCCATGCTGAAGAAGAACAAAGCTAGAAGACCTCCAATTATTTGTGCTATAACGTAAGCAATATAAGTTGAAGCATCGATATTGCCCTTTGCAAACATCATGGTACTTACAGCAGGGTTAAGATGTCCACCAGACATCTTGGCGGTCATAAATATTGCGGCTGCAAGGGCTATACCAATCGGAACAGCCTCACCAGTTGCGAGAATAACACTTAAGAAGAAAAAAGTACCGACAAGTTCAGCAAGGATTTTAACAATCATTCTTTTATATTATTTCATTATATATTTTTTTTAATACTTGTAGATATCTAGTACATATTTTACAATCTCACTCCGCATAATATCATGTTCTTCAAACTTCACAATTTTTATCATTTCATCTTTGTTATCGCTGTTAATCTCGGTATCGTTTCTATAATACTCATGACGTTTTAGAAAATCTTCAAGACCGTTTGTTTCTTTGAGGTCACATTGTTGCAGATCACCTGTAAGGATCATTTTAGAATCATTACCAATACGTGTCAGAAGTGTCTTCATTTGATTGACCGTTGAATTTTGCACTTCATCAGCGATGATCCAGCTATTATTAAATGTTCGCCCCCTGATAAACGACATAGGACAAATTTCAATATCTTCGTTTTGAATATATTCACGAAGTCGTTGTACTGATACGTATTGTTTAAAACAATCATAAATGGGAATCAACCATGGCATCATCTTGCTTTCAATATCTCCTGGCAAATAACCATGACTCTCATCCATCGATACAGCAGGACGGGTAATGACAACTTTGTTGATTTCTTTGTTTACAAGACGATTAATTGCATGCGCACATGAGATCAATGTCTTTCCACACCCTGCGGGTCCAATACCAATTACAACAGGGACATTGGGATTCGCAATATGATAGGCATATGCTTTATGGTTAGGGTTCTTCTCGAGAGCTTTCAGATTAAGGTCATTGTGGATATTTTGATGCTTTGCTTGAGCTCGAACAGTAACACGGTATCTTTGAGTAGGTTTTGAAAGTAAAGAAATCATCGTTGAATTAGTTTTCATTGTTCTGCCTTATATAATTGTCAGCGATGATCTTGCCAGCTTTCATCTCAACTATTCTTGAAGCCTTTGCCATAAGGTATTCGTCATGTGTTATCATAATGACAATTCTATCTTGCATCAGTTTTTCTAAGATACTTATCAGGAGATCTTTAGTTTTTACATCAACCGATGCAGTAGGTTCGTCTAAGATCAATACCTCAGGATTACTTAAGAATACACGGATACACCATACAAGCTGACGTTGTCCTCCTGAGAGGATTGACCCATTCTTACCAATCTTGGTATCGATACCATACTCAAGATTTGAAAACTCCTTTAATAAATCATGTTTCACCAAAAAGTCCATTACGATTTCTCTGGTAACATTTGTGCCGTATTTTATGTTTTCAAGTACACTACGATTAAATAATATTGGAACTTGGGGCACGTAACCAATCTCTTGTCGTAACTCTTTGTTTGTTATCTGATAATAAGGTCTTCCATGCAAATACACAAATCCTTTTTGAGGTTCATAATACTTCAACAACAACTTCATGATAGTTGATTTTCCACTTCCTATATCTCCAACAATTGCAACTATGTCGCCTTTTTCAAAATGAATACTCAAATCATTTATAACATTGTGTTTTCCTTGATCATACTTAAAATCAACTTTGAAAAGTCCAAGGCCAGTTTGCGGAATGTCTTGAAGATGTTTGTCTATAACGTCAGTATTTACAGCATTATTCTGTTGCGGCAAGGTTTTTAATATTTCGTCAGCAGATTTTATCATACCCCATTCAAAGACCATATCCCTAAATTGATCATTTGTATAAACCATGAAATTTAGCAGATATAGTGTAATAATGAACACAGGAATGAACTTGGATGCAGACATTGTCTTTGCATTCAACAACGTGTAACAACGGTATATAAATATAGACAAGTAAATTATTGCTACAGGAGTAATCCAGAACTTGTATTTGAATATACACCCAACAGTTTTTCTAAACAGACTCGTATATACGTCCTCGTATTTCTGTGTTCTTTCAACTTCTCTTTCCTCTTGTCCTTGACCATAAATCGAGAACAAGTTTCTTAACATGTCATCGATTTCTTCATGAACTTTATTGAACGCAATATCCCTTTTCAATGTAACATCGCTACATCCGTTGGGAATAAAATACATTGCTGCCATGTAAAAACATCCTAGTACTAACAATGACAACCCAATAACCCAGTCAACAGTAAAGAAATATATAACTGCAATCAAAAACGTGATGAAGAAAGGTAATATAACATTTTTGATGCGTTCAAACCACGTTGTCATTGTCGTAGGCGCTTTTACAAAAACAGCAATAATTTCACCGATATTAAGTTCTTTGAATGCGTTCTCATATTTTTCAAGTATTGTTGTAAGCATTTTGGAACGCAAAAAACTTTGCAATTTTGGATAAAGTATAGAGTCGTGCCAATCTTCCAAATAATATCCAAGTTGAAGAAAGATCATTGTTATAAGAACAATGGTAAACGGATAAAGAATATCTGTCCCTGATTGCAAATTATCTATAACAACACCGTAAATATGCGGAAGGAATACGTCTTGGATTGGTGTTAAAAACATGAATAATGTGTTTATTAAAACTTCCCATGGATATTCCTTCATAAAATCAAAATAAAAATTAACAACGTATGGTGTTTGTGCCATTAATTAGAATTTACACAGAAAAGAATTAGCGCGGTGAAAACAAAACATCGCGTATCTTGTTTACATCATCATCATACTTCATTCTCTGACATATTTCGTCAAAATCAATATTCTTCATACATTGTGTTTGAAACACAAGGCAAAACATACCACATTCTGTATTTTTAAATTGACGTTGAATAGTGTTATATTTCCGTGAAAACCTTGATGCAACCTTAGGATGGTAAACTTGTTTGACCTGAGCGCATATCTTGTCCATAAAACTTTTAACCTCTACACCTGGCTCCATTGCAACGGAATCATAGTAATAAACTCCAAAATTCTTCTTGCGAGGATTTAGATTGCAATACAACGCCACCCAGTGAGATCCAGGTTCATCGTGTTTGTCGAGATTCAATACAAGCCCAAAACGGTATTTTTTAGAAGCAAGTTGTGATGTGATATTAAAATCGCATAAATTGTTCCCAATGCAATATCCATTGTATCGTTTTGCAAAATCTATTGGGTGTACACCAAGAAATTGATAGTCTTTGTACAAATGTTGATATTGTATCATAACAAAGTTTATATCATCAGTGTTAAGCCATGTCTTTCTATTTTTGTACCAGGATGATGGTTTGCGAGGTCGAAATGCAGATTCCAACTTTTGTCTTGTCGTATAACTCAGTTGGTTCAACCAACAATATTCTTTGTCTGAACATTGTTTTGCAAAGTATTTTTGTATATTTTCACGAGTTTTCTTAGAGCGTTTTGGGATCACGTTGTGTTTTTCTATCATGTTTATTTCATCGGCGATTGTTTTAAGTTCATTGTCTGAGTAGCATGTACCTTTTTTGACATATTTAGCATGCGACGGAGAACAATACATTTGTTAATTTTGTATGATAAAAAATCTCTTGCAAATCCAAATGTTAAAATATAAATGTAGTAATTTGATTGTACAACACAAAGGTAAAAGGTATGTTCGGCCAATAAGATGTTTATCAAATGGAACACATATCGACCCTGATTTCTTTCATGCATTTTCAACATCATTATGTGGATCATATGGAATTGAAGAATCACGAAAGTGTATGCATATGTTGGATATTCCACCAATTGATGAGCAAATTAACATTATGGATACACTTCGAGATATTTCTAATACAGTTGACATAACATTGATACAGGGACCACTAATGAATCTCATTGTGCATCATGATTACGAGAAAGCAGCAAAACTTCTCAAAGCTTTTGTAGAATACCAACATACGTTTGAGCATTTGAAAACTTTAGCACAATCTTCACTTATTGATATATCAAGATACATTGATATTGTGTAATTATACTGGAACACGTACATAGTTGCTATGAGTTGGTGTTACAGTTGCAGCTACAGAAAACGTTACATACGTTTCTCCATTTGTCGATACAAGCTGAGCATTGGAGTCATTTGAGAAAAATGTTGGACAAAAAACATCGCCAGCAAGGAGGAATGCCATATGACTCGTCGAAACAAGACTTCCATTTGTAATGCTGGCAGCCATTCTAGCATTTGAATAAGAATGATTCAAAAACTTATAATACACGCCATTTTGCACATTAGAGTGAGCAGGGTCATTTTGAAATACACCTTGCATTTCTAATGCATACAAGCCACTAATAGGCACTGTTACACGACCGTTGTTTGAATTGTATATCATGAATGGAGGAACAGCCAACTGCATGTTTGACATTCCACTCATATCAGACGATGTGAAATCAAAATTGTAACGATTTGAAAGACCGTGTATCTCGTTTGTATTGTCAAATGACAAGTTGGAATTTAAGCGAAATGTTGCGTAAATTGTTTTACCTACGTCCATACGTCCGTTTGTAAAGACGCTCCCGTTTACATTAACATCACCCTGTAAACTTATGTTGCTGAATTCAGGAGCGGTCAGATTATTCGTATACACTGGAATGTTTGAAAATGAACCAGTAAGAATGAAATTGCTCGCATATATCATTTTATACATTTTATAGACATTTTAATACGTATTATGTAATGGTTATTTAAAGACATAAAAGCATATAAGAAAATAAATATATTATAAAGTGTAGAAGGGTAAGTTGTTCAAACATCATTTTTATTTATAATTCTGCTGCCATAGCTCAGTTGGTTAGAGCACGAGTCTTATGAGCTCGGGGTCGTGGGTTCAAGTCCCGCTGGCAGCAGAACTATATCGTATTGTTAATAATCAGTCTGATTTATTATACATGTCTTTTTCGAAACACACAATAATATCTTTTATCCGTTGTTCTAAGTACTTGCAGAACATATCGATATTGTCTGAAGCTTTTTTATTATGTAAAACTGTGGTTTCTAAAATTTGAAATGTTTTGTACAATCGGCATATATTAGCAGATGCTTCGGATTTCTTTGAAACTTTGGACTGGTTCATGATAAGATCGAGACAGTAATCATCGCTTAAAGCACAACCTGGTTTATCGGTGTTTGGGATCATTATTCGTATATTAATTTGATAAGCATATCCTTAAATACCTCAAAAAAGGATATAAAAAAGTTTGGTTATTATAATAGAATGGAACTTAAAAGCATTAACTACAATACGGGAGATTTTTGTCGATATTTGAGTAATTTTCGTGTCGAAAAAGGCAGTGAGTTCACTCATACCAGCATTGTAAAACCCAGTGGTGCTTATTATATTCCTTCTGAAGAAGAAACGCGTTTCTTTTCGCTGTACAAGAGTGCGATTACAAACAATGATGATTTACACCTCACAGAGAAGCATCGTGACATTTCACCGTTTCTTATAGATCTTGATTTCAGGTTTGAAATGACAGACAATAATATCAAAAGGAAATTCGAAAATACTCATATTCAGAGTATAGTCGATGGATATATCGGTATAATGAGGGAGTACATTGACCTCCCTGAAACAGTTACGTTTTATGTCATGCAAAAGCCGTATCCGGTTATTGACAAGGGGGTTGTAAAAGATGGTATTCATGTGGTTATACCAGACGTTGTGACCTCGCCTTCTGTACAATACATTGTGAGGAAGAATGTAATGCCCATGTTAACTGAAATTTTCAAAGACATGGATTTGAAAAACTCAATAGAAGATGTTGTTGACGAAGCCGTCATTGAGAGGAATAATTGGCAATTATACGGAAGTTCAAAACCAAATTGTGACAAATACAAAATTACACATATATTCAAGTATCAAAAAGAAGTATTGGAGAATGTGGATGTGAACCCTGACGACACCATATATGTGGAAGTGTTATCTATCCGCAACAAGTATGATGCTATCAAACCAAAAATTGAAAAAATGAATGAGCTTAAAGAATACGAAGAAAAAGTCAAAAAGGCTAAGAAACTTAAGATGGAAGGACCAGCTTTCCAAACTAATCAGAATTTAAAAAAGAATACGGTCGATAACATTGATTATGTCAAGAAAGTCGTTGATCTTCTTGATGCTAACAGGGCTAACAATTATCAAGACTGGATCCGTGTAGGATGGTGCTTGAGAAATATTGATCATCGCCTCCTTGATCAATGGATATCTTTCAGTAAAAAATCAGAAAAATTTGTCGAGGGCGAGTGTGAACGTATGTGGCCATATATGCGTGATGAAGGATTGAGCATTGGTACTTTATATATGTGGGCAAAACAAGACAATTTGACTGGTTTTATGGAACTGCAAAAAAACGATTTGTCAAATCTACTTTACCGAAGTATTAGTGAAACTCATCATGATATTGCAAAAGTTGTGCATTTCATGTACAAATATGAATTTGTGTGCAGTTCAATCAAAAACAACTTTTGGTATGAATACAAGAATCATCGTTGGAATAATAACGATTGTGGTTTCGGTCTAAGGAACAAACTGTCTACTGAGGTTGTCAGAGAGTACAGTCTTGCAGCAGCAAATTACAATAACAAAGCAGCACAGGAAGAAGTGGAAGCTGAACAACAAAGACTTCTTGATATCGCCAAGAAACTAAACGGAATTGCTTTGAAACTAAAACAATCACCGTTCAAGGACAATATCATAAAGGAATGTCGTGAAATGTTTTATGTTGAGAAGTTTGAGGAAAAGCTTGATAGCAAGTGTTTTTTGATAGGGTTTTTGAATGGAGTATATGACTTGGATGTCATGGAATTCAGAGAAGGAAGACCCGATGATTACATTTCTCTTACAACGGGTGTTAATTACACGCTAATGAATCGTGATCATCCTTGCCAACGGGATATTCAAAGATTCCTTAACACGATTTTTACAAAGCCACACATTAAGGAATATGTACTTCTTGTATTGTCTAGTTTCTTGAATGGAAGCATCAAAGAAGAAAGATTTCATATATGGACCGGATCAGGTGCAAACGGAAAGAGTAAGCTGATTGACTTGTTTGAACAATCTTTTGGAGAATATTGTTGCAAGTTCCCAGTAACACTCCTCACACAAAAACGTGCAGCATCTAATGCTGCCACATCAGAACTTGCGAGGGCAAAGGGTAAACGTTTTGCATGTCTGCAAGAGCCAGCAGAAGACGAGAAGCTAAACATTGGTCTTATGAAGGAATTGACAGGTGGTGACAAGATTATGGCACGTCTTATTTACAAAGAACCAATCGAATTTAAGCCACAGTTCAAGATGATTCTGACTTGTAACCATCTACCTAACGTCCCTTCTGATGATGGTGGTACTTGGAGACGTTTGCGCGCTGTTGAGTTCACGTCCAAGTTTACAGACAACCCTAACCCGGAAAATCCTAATGAATTCCCGATCGACATGTCAATCTCACAAAAGTTCGAAGACTGGAAAGAACATTTTATGACATTGCTCATCGAATACTATCGCAAATATATCGAAGGAGGGATTGTTGAACCTGAAGAAGTACTCAAATATACTAAAGAGTATCAAAAGAACAACGATGTAATGCTTGAATTTGTGGAAGCTGAAATGGATAAATATGAACCTGGTTTCGTGACGATGAATGATGTAATTGCCCTTTTCAAGTCATGGGCAAAGGATAGTCTGCCAAACTTCAAGATGGGTAAGAAACGTGACATTGTAGCATCACTAAGTAAACTTCTTGGAAAATACGTTTCAGTAAATCGTGTTGACGGATGGAAGGGTTGGAGGTTTAAACCAAGTGCTATGGAGAATATTGAAGATGATGGTATTGATGCATGATGATAAACCATTTAAGACGCAAATAATATATAATTTTTATTATGAAAATCACACTTGATGTTGGTGTTCTAAACGATATTGATCTTTCTCACCTTAACAAATATGTTTCTTGGACACAATCCTGTGAATATTTTGAAAAGGCAGCTGGACAAGAATATTACAGACTCATTGCACATATTGTCTCACAAATGCCACAAGACTCAAAATTTGTAGATATTGGTACATATTACGGACTCAGTGCATGTGCGTTAGGTTACAATTCGTCATGTCCAATTGTTACATACGATATTTTTGATCATATTACTGATAACAAAGACTCTCTTACAATAAAGAATATGCCTAATGTCGAATATAGACTAAAAGATTGTATACTGGATGATGAAATCCTTGAAAATGCAAATCTTATCGTTCTTGACGTTGACCCGCATGATGGAGTTCAAGAAAAGGATATTATCAATAAATTAGTCGAAGTAGGATTCAATGGAATTCTTATCCTTGACGATATCAACTTGAATGATAACATGAAGGCGTTTTGGAATGACATCACACAAACAAAGTATGATATCAGTAAATACGGACATTGGTCTGGTACAGGTATTGTATTTTTCTCAGCCGAACACGAAATTGAATTGCTCTAAAAATTGAAAACATTTAAAGATATTTTTTATGCGTATATCATAATGGAAAAGATATATACAAGTTTTAACATTATTATGGAGATGCTGCGTGATCGCGGTATCAATGTTCCAGATATTCAAGCGGGACAAATAAACTCGTTTATAGCGAGTCAGGCAAATAAACCCGGTTTTGAGATTGTTGTCGGCGGTAACATAAGACTTGTCTATTATTTGGCTAACAAATTCAAATGGTCGGAACTAAAGAAATTTTTTGAAGACGAAACATCATACGAACTCACAATCATCATTGTGAAAGACAAAATCTCTCAAAACAACATGAAACAACTTTCAGCATTGAATATTGAAATGCAAACATTTTTGTTGAAAGAGTTACAATTCAATATATCTAAACATGTACTTATCCCTAAACATGAACTGATCAAAGATCCACAGGAAGTTAAAAAAATTATGGAAATGTATTCATTGAAAAACAAGCACCAATTCCCTATTATTTTAAAAACAGATCCAATGGCAAAGTGGCTTAATCTAAAGTCAGGAGACATTATTCGTATCACGCGTCCTAGCCCAACATCAGGTCATTACATAGTGTACAGATGCTGTTTGTAAAAATAAATTTCTAATTTGATAATAAATGGTTAATTATTCAACGGATCTCCAGTATTTATTTCAATCTACAGATACTCGGAAACCATACAACATAGACACCCTTTTATTTCAACTTATTAGTGAGTCCGGTTTTGCGAACATTGTTGATATTACCTCTTACTTAACCGATGTTTCTACAGTTGAACTTCAAAGACAGGATGCTAATGATGTCAGAAAGTATGTAGGTATTGTGCTCCCAGGTGAACTCCCTGTTGAGGAAAACTTTCCTGAACCAGTTAAAACACTCAATTTTACTGATAATGCTGCAGGCGATGATGTGTATATCGCCATTAATAACAGTTCAACGATGAATGCCACCGACTTTCAAAAGATGGTCGTCGAAATCACTACTACTAATACAAACACTGACTTGGGAAACATGGCAAAAGATCATGTTATGTTTCGAAACTTTCTGTTCGACAACATGGAAGACGTTGTGAGGTATTCCTTCAATTCTGCCAAACAACAACTAGGTCAGGCTGTCTATAACCTTCCCGAAACTGACCCAAGACAAAAATTATACGATCCTGTGATGCGTTTATACAATATGAAAATAAGTCATTTAGGTACTTTACTGAAAGCCCTCAGGGATTCATGTTTGGCTAGCATGACAGATATATTGAAACTATCACCATCTATTACATCACATGACCTTACAAACTTCAAACGCGGTGCATTCACTAGCAAATTTTACTACGATCTACGTTCTCGCATGAACAATACCATCGATGTGAAACACATATATACAAACATTGACGATGGACAAGTGTTGTACTTTAAAAAATTGGTGGTCGATCTTTATCTGAAATCATGCTACCCAATAGTTCACATGTTATACATGCAATCGTTAATGGAATGGTATGCAACATCTGGTGACTATGTCAATGTACGTGTTGTTATGTTAGCTTTGATTTACTATGTATTTTATACACTAAAAGCTGTTGTAAATATGTCTAGTGCAATGCCTCCTGCACAACAACTTACAGCGGCTCAAAACTCGACTTTTAACACAATATTTAATCAATTAAATGTCTATTTGGCAAATAACAATAAAATTAACGTCAATTCTGACACATCGGCCAACGAAGAAATGAAAGCACTTGTTATTGAACTTCATGACTTGTCACGAGGTGTATCCAATCAAAACAACGATATTCAAAAGTTAAAAGCAGCAATCAAAGAAAATCAGTTGATTATGCGCAATGTATTGTTTAATATTGAAGTTAAACGCAAAGAATACAAATGGACAACAATCGAATTTTGGTGTGCCTTGGCTCTTGTTCTAATACTGACATTGGCTAACGCTATTCTGCTCTTCATGAATCTCCCTCAATATGTTTATTATGTGTCAGGACTCCTTGGTATATTAATAGCAGCAATCCTTCTTGTGAAAGTTATTATCAGTTTTACGAAGAGTAACAAATAAAATCTTTGAATTAATAAAATGAGTGTTGACCTTTCTACCATTAAGTCTTCATTGGATAACAATAAAGATTCATATTTGGATCTTACACATCAGTTGAATAATTATAATGAAATCTATAATGTTAATTTTTATCTTAAAAATATGAACACACTAGAACATGAACGACTTGAACGTGCAAGTCAAAATATCAAAACCAAGGTATTGAAATTGAAACAAGAATATATGCTTATGGACTATTCTTGTCACGAATATAGAATGCGTTCCAATATTATGTATGTGTCAATAATTGTTGTGGCATTTATCTTTATTATCGTCGCCATGTTTTATCAAGACAAGATAGCTCAAAACGTTGCAATTATAATATGTATCGTTGTTGCATCTCTGTATTTACTCCTTGTTATATTTATCCTTCTATCAAACTCTAAGAGACGCAACTATGCTTGGGAACAATATTATTGGCAGGAAATGAAAAAGAAATCTTAAATTATAATAAATAATAAATGGCTGATAATAATAATGAACCGTTTGGAGCCAAGTTGAAAGATGTAAGTCTAATATTCTTTGGTGCAGTTATTGTTGTAATATGTTTGGCTTTGTACATATCCAACATTTATATATTTACTGTGTTCATATGTCTTTACTTTGGACTATACGCTATTATTGTTATTATATACTTGTACAAAAAGGCAAACTCAAACACAACAGAGTTTGATATGGTTATCAACATATCACTCTACACAATTTGCTTGATTGTATCTTTGATCATATTCACGTTATATATGATGGTTAATAATTCTAAGTACAAAGTATCATCTAGATATTAAATCACAATTCATTTTTTTAAGTCATGTTATTATAAAATATGTTTTCGGTAGATTGGTTCTCTAATAACATTCCTGTATGGCAAAAGCAACTAAAACGGTTTGTTGGGAAACAAGTTAATGCTCTTGAAATAGGATCATATGAAGGAATGAGCGCTTTGTGGCTATTACAAAATATACTTACACACCCAAAATCAAGAATGTATTGCATTGATAGCTTCGAAGATGATAAAAAAGGTATTATAATGAACACATTTCAGAATAATATGGAGCCTTTTAAAAGCAAATATAAGCTATTTAAAGGGAAAAGTTCGGATATTTTAAAAACGCCACAGTTGCTTAAAACAAAGTTTGATGTTATATACATTGATGGAAATCACCATTCCCGTCATGTACTTGAAGACGCAGTATTGGCCTTTGCGCTTTTGAAGCCCAAAGGAATACTGATATTTGATGATTATACAAACAGTAAGGATCATGACAACAGATGTCCTAAACCAGCTATCGATGCATTCTTAAATGCATACGCAAACGAAATAAAAGTAATATATTCTAGATGGCAGGTAATCATAGAAAAACGGTCAAAACCAATCAATTCTAGGCCATGTTATAGCGAATTTTGGCCTGAACCAAAGTAATTTTTACTTATCAATGTATGCACCATTACTTACTGAATCTAGAAGTTCTTTGCTTGTTAACTGAGCAATAAATTCTTCATATGGTTTTATTTTGTCGTCCAAGAAATAAGTAATTACCTTATCGTTCATGGTAGCGTCATTCTCTGACCTTGGTGCAACACAACGAGCATCTGGGAATTCATACATATTTTGCATCACCATAGAATCACTGGGGCCACTGGAGCCATTTGAATCTGAATATTCTTGTTCTGGCATTGATACATGTGTCATAGGTTCAAAAGCTTGATCAACAGGAACAAATGGATGTGTCACAATCATTTCGTCTGTGGGGCCAGCTAAGGGGTCATAGAAGGGAGCAGCAGAAGCTACAATATCGGATGACGAAGGCAACATACGATTATCAGATTGAACACTGTTAGTTTCTTTAGATACCGCTTTTTTAACATATGTTGCATTCATTGACATGACTAAAATGAAAAATGCAACTGCTAGTATAATCGCTAGTTGAAGATCAATAAACGAACACCCAACAATAATTATCAGAATCAGAATCTTGATAAACGCATTATCCATAAAGCTAAATACTTCAGCGACATTATAAAATGGTGACGAAATAATAAAAGCAAACAATACAATCTTTGCTATCAGGAGAATGTCAGCGCTTTCCATTTTATTATCATTAATATAATTATTCGCTCTCTGTCACTCTTTTTAGTTCGGCCTCCAAAGTTTTTATGTGTTTCTTTAAAATATTCATTTCATAAAGAATCTCTTTATCAGCATATCTGATAACTCTATTCACCAGTTTACGAACATAATCATAATCATACTCCTCACTTATTACAAATAATTCAGTTTGTTTTTTATCACGAATTTCAAGATGACGGTGAAGGTTTCGCAACTTGAGCTCTTTTTCGAGATAATCCTCTGCTTGATACATGTTATATGCCTTCTTTACAAGGCACATCTCAAAATGATCAAAATTCTTACGATGTTGTTCGTATTCTCGCTGAAAGATATTAGTACTGACTCCGTACTTGAAATAATCTTGGTTATTGTACTTGCCAACATATGCAACATATACTACGTTTTGTCTTGCAAACTTAAATGCATCATTTGTCTTGTAAAACGAATTAAATTGTTTCATGATTTCGTGTTGTGCTTAACGCAATAAAAAAAATAATATTATAATTTTCAATTTTTAATCTTTAAATGCAAAGTCATCAATATTAATAATCTTATTACTGTTCACCTTCGGTTTGTTGTTGTCAATAATGTTATATTTGCATGATTTGTAATATGTGACACGTTTTTTTGCTTGTTTGGGAAACATACTGAAATCATCAACAATGTCGATTACAAGGGGTACACTCTTTCTTTCATGTTTCGGTGTTCGAAGAATTCGACCAACTGATTGAACAACGTCACTTTTAGGGCTTGCCAATACTAATGTGTCCAAGCCTTTAACATCGAAACCTTCGCTGATCATTGCATATGTCCCTAAGATAATAGACCGTCCCTCACTCTCCTTAAGATCATCCTGTTTCATTCCGCCATAATAGAAACCAACATCACACATGTTATATTTTTCCAACATTTCTTTGAACATTTGCAAATGTGATCTTCTGTCACTCAACACAAGGATCCTTCTCTGTGGTTCATTTTCAAGCACTTGCTGCATCTTCTGAACAATAAATTCAACTCTTGGTTCAAAATCACATATATTGTTGATCATTTTTGACATGTTTGGCTTATTCCCAAAAATTGTAAATTCTCCACAATAGTTTTTACATTGGTTCGTGTATTCAAGCATATGCACATCGATTATATCTTTGCCTTTGTTCTTCTTTTTGTAAATCACGTTTCCTAGATACCATTTAAACACCTTGGACAAACCGTCTTTTCTTTCGACTGTTGCAGAAAGTCCTAGAGTGTATTTAACGTTTATTTTTTGGAGAGCTTTGCTGAAAACCTCCGCACCAGTGTGATGCGCTTCGTCAACTACCAGCATACCGAAGCCATTGAACACATTTTCATCATACTCTTTCATACTCAGACTTTGTAACGAACCAATTACAATGTCTTTGTCTTCAACATCGATCGTCTTAGCTTTGATTGTACCAATTCGCGCTGAAGGTGCAAACTCTTGAATTCGTTCTTTCCATTGATTTAGCAGAAAATCTTTATGAACTATTACCAATGCTTTCTTTTTCATCATACAAATAATATAAATTGCCATTACTGTCTTTCCAGCTGCGCATTGCATGTTAAGTATACCACCCATCTTTAAAGGATCCAATGCACACTCCCGGAAGACTGAAACAGGTTCCTCTTGTTCTGGTCTAAGATTTCCTCGAAACTCAACATTGATGTTTTCACCTTCATTTATTTTGGTATGTGTAGGCCTTCCATACTTGGTCAGACCATAAAATTTTGGAAGATATAATTTACTTGAACTTTCAAGGTATACTTTAAAACTTGGTTGTTTACCAATTTGATAATCTTCTGGTACAAAAGGTGTAACTGTTAGCTCTTTCTTGACATGTAACACCTCTTCATCATCCAGTTCTGACTTTAAAACCGTATATCCCCTTGGTCCAAGTACTGTATGCATTTTTAATAATTTGACAAAACTTGTACTTAATTGTAATAACATCATCAAATTTTCCTTAAAAGTGAGCTTCGTTCAGAAGGAAAAATATCTTACAATGTTATAATAAACATGTTATCAACTGGAATCAAAAATTCATTTTTGATTGTTACTATTATATTGATCTTTCATTTTTTGATAAAAAATATCATGTTAACACGCAAGCAAGAAAACTTCAAATGTTTGGTTAATGATGTTAAAAAAACACAAGAGATTGACAAAGATAAGAATGCCCCAAAACCAGTAAATGTAGAACAAAACGATAAACCCAGAACAGAAAAAGAAATTTATGACTCATGGTTTTCTGAAGACACGCAGTCGACAGATGATGCTTCGCTAGATAAATATTTTGAGGGAGAAATGGATATCAAAAAAGAGATAGAACAAACAACAAAGTGTCCGATCCCTGTTACAGACCCCAAGCTCCCATTGAGTTCTACTTGTGACGTTAACTTTGAAAAGGTCCCTCAGAATGTTATGCATAAAGATATTAAAGCCGATTGCAATATTAAGCAAGACAAAAGCGTCATGATTATTTCAGAATATGAAAACGAAAACAACATGAATGGTGGTAAGCTTTACATGAACTTGTCTGCTTTTGATTACGATGAGAATAATTTTGCACCACCAATTTAAAGTGTTTATCTTAACTAGTTAAAAAATTGATTTTTATGGTTGTTGAAGCAATTTAAGAAAATAAATTGTTATACATTTCAATGAGAGTAAGTGCCATTTCTTTTTGTAACACGACCGGTTATAACATCCGATCTGATGAAAGTAAAAAGTTTATACTTGACAGAATTGAAAAACGATTTGGAATCAAAATCATCGCCAAACATTATGAGAAATATTCTGAACCAAAATCTCTAGACATACTCAATAAGAATCCTCATATGGTCTGTTTTAGAAGCAATGGAAACCCGTATTTGTTGATGTTGACTCGTCACAATAATATGGACCTTGCAATATTCGTTGACAAGAAAGTACAACAAGGCTACTTTCTTCCACGCATGATTATTTATCATCTTATGTTTGGGAAAAATAAGCAAGTTCACGACGATACAATTTTTGATGGGGAAATGGTTAAAACTAAAGATGGGAAATGGATGTACATTATCAATGACCTTATTGTGTGCAAAGGTGCTTACCTTTCAGATGTAAATCTGGTAAAACGAGTGAACATGGTATATGATCTTCTAGATAGTGAATACATTCCAGACGAATTATGTCCTTTTAAAATTGTTGTTAAAAAATATTTTACATATGATGAAATCAAATCTAATATGATGTCACATATCAATACAATTCCATACACATGCCGTGGTCTTTACTTCAAACCTTTATTCCTTAAATTCAAAGACATTCTGATTAACTTTGATGATTCTTTGATCAAAAAAGTAAAACGTGATAAAATTGGTGGTGGTTTTCAACTGCAACAACGAGTACTCCCTCCTACAGCCAATAATCAAGTCAATAATCAAGTCAATAATCAAGTCAATCCAGATAACTCAGATGATCAGTCTTTTTCAAAGTTGTTTTGGACCCGAAAGACATCATCACCTGATGTATATGATCTTCTAGATACAAATAATAATATAATCGGATCAGCTTGTATCCCTGGTATGAAAGTGAGCAAATATATGCGAGAAGTGTTTGCCGAGAAAAATATGGTTGATAAAGTACAACTGGCATATATGTTCAATGACAGATTTCAGAAATGGGTACCCCAACTACCATCTTGATAATCTTGTTCAGACTTTCATTAACACGGGGAATATCAACATTTGAGTCATGATTATAATTGATAAATACTGAAAAACTCTCGTGTCCTTCTATGTCTTTTTTTACAATCATATTCAAGTAAATACGACTGGTGAATCTAAAAATCAAATGCTTGACATAATAGATCACATCTACGTTTGCATTTGAAGGAACATTGATGATATTTAATTTTTGCTTAATGCAACCAATACGCAAACAACCTTTAGCTGCAACTGTTTCTATCGGTGTTGTTTTAGTAACCTTAATATCTTCATTGTTATAATTTTGATACACAATGTCACCATAATGATATTCCTTGTACTCTTTTTGAAAATACTTCACATTGTTCTTTGAAAACTTTTGGAGAACATCAATAAACTTCTCTTTTCCAATGTCAATAACCGTATCGTTCACATCGACAGGGTCTATAAACAAATAATATTCGTAATAGTTGCAGTTTGCCATTCTAAATTGATTATGTACTGACCAGTTTAAATGGTTATTCAAATTTTATAATATAAAAATTTGATCTTGTATTTAAAAGAAACACATATCATACAAGTAACATAGTCATGACTGCACATCGAGAAAAAATTGTGAATATTCTCAAGGACAAATCTGGACTGTCTGATATTGTGTGCAAGGATATCGAGATAGGAATTTACAACTGGGTTATAGATTATGCAAATCAAAAAGAATACGTCAAGTCTTGGAAGAACCCAAAATTCCTTAATGTATATCTTGAAAAAGCAAGATCAGTTGTATGTAATATTGATAATACATCTTATGTACAAAACACAAACCTTGTGGAAAGAATCAAGGAAAATGAATTTCTACCTCACGAACTTGCATTCATGAAACCTGAAAATGTTTTTCCAGATAGATGGCGAAATGCTGTAGAGTCTTTGATGAAAAAATACGAAAACGCGTATGAAAACAAGGCGCAAGCAATGACCAACATGTTCAAGTGCAGTAAATGTAAGAAACGTGAGTGTACTTTCTATGAAATGCAAACAAGGTCTGCTGATGAATCGTGTACAATCTTTGTAAGATGCATCAATTGTGGACATTCATGGAGACAAGGATAAGAATATCATTTTTCTGTTATCAATATAAAATGATTGATTTGTCTGGAACATTTGATACAACAAACGCACTTTCAAGCATGTTCTTGTGGTTGATTTTTGGATGGATGTCAGTTATGTTAAACTGTGACCTTCAACGGTTTATGCAAAACAACGTTATTATAATGCATTTCTTCGGTATAATTGCATTCATCTTCTTGTTTACCCTTTTGGATTCAAACAATAAAACTAGTCTTCGACTCATCATTGTGAAGAGTATTTTTATTTACTTCTTGTTCGTACTGATGACCAAAACCAAATGGTATTTCATACTTCCAGTCCTTACGTTGTTGTTATTCGACCAACTAATTAAAAAAGACATTGCATTTAATAAAACAGCAGGCGATGATACTACAAAACAAGAAGAAATACAAAAAATATTATCACGCATAATCAATGTGATCATCATTGTATTGATTATTATTGGAAATCTTCATTACATGTACTTGCAATATAGTGAGTATGGAAACAACTTTAACATATTCACGTTTTTCTTTGGTATACCCAAATGCAAACCATATGATCCACAATACACTCTACGCACTGGCGGATAATGACAGAATTATGGTTATCTAAGTCCATTGAAAAGGGGTGTATTGATGTTCAACTTTGCATTGAAAGCATTTGTATCTTTAATCTTAATGAACGAATGCGTTGCATCGTGTAGTGTAGTCTTTGCTTCACAGTCTTCACACATATCAAAGTCCTTACAGAACAAACATTTGTATCTTACACCTGTAATATTGTGTTTTCCACAAACATTACAAAAGACACCAGTATGGATAACATTATGTGGCTTGAATCCCTGGAAACCTTGCAATCCCTGGAAACCCGTTACCACTGGAGTTGCAGCAAGGGTTTTTTGCTGCTTTATGGTTTCATTGATCTGTTTCAACTCGTTCAAGATCGCAAGTTGAACATTCTTGCTTTCAGTCAAACACATGACAATCTGACCATTGTCAAGAACTGAATGATGATGCGTCGGTCCTGATGACAAAAATGAATTCTGATGCTGAAGATGCTGACCAAAAACATTTGTATTGTTAGTGTTGAATGCCATTGTATGATCTCAAATTGTTGGGTTTCCTTAAATAAGAAAAATCATTACAAAAATTACAAAATCATTAAATCATCCAATCGCCAATACTCTGTTTTCCCATCAGGCAGTTTTCTAGATATCATGAATGGAATCTTTCGAGCTACAAGTTCTTTCTTAGCTATATCTCGAGCATCAAATGGTTTATTGGGATCAATATCAATGTATGGTGTAGCACCTCTCTGAATTTGTTCAGCACGAATACCAATAATTTTTACTTTTTCATATTTAGACAATATGTTGTTTGTTTTGTTCTTTGATGGATCATATATTTTCAAAATGTCGTTGAAATCTTCAATAACTTGTGCCATGGTGTTTGATATAACATAATATAAAAAAATCAATTTTTAAGTAGTTGTAGTTTTAGTTTGTACGCCAAAAATGCTCGCAATGGCAACAATAATACAAATATTTCATATTGGCAAAGTCATATTTGATATATATAACTTCGTTATCTTGATTATCTTTCTTAGTACATGAGCTATTTGGACACACGATGTTGTTTACCCTCGGTAACGTTGGATCATGAACAATATTCTTGTTTTCATATTGTCTATACTTGATATTATCATCAACTTTGTTGTCGTCAATTACTAAGATCGACCCATTTTCTTTAGGTTCTGTCAAAGAATTATTACAAAACTTACAATAGTACACTAGGTTCGTCTCGTCGTCCACCTTCACATACATCATGTTTTTGCATAATGAACAGAACCTCATTTTAATATTTACTTCACACATTTATTTAAGTACTTGTTTTCAATTTTTCATCTGCAAGTTTAGTAAGATGTTCATTGTTCTTCCAAATCAGTTATACGAAACGCTTGATACAATTCATGCATCAAAACAAGATAAGGTGTATATTATTGAGGAACCATTGTTCTTTTACGATAAACAGCGACCTCTACATTATAATAAAATAAAACTTGCATATTTGGTGGCATGTATGCGCTATTATTATGATTACTTGAAACAATTGAAAAGTATTAACGTTGTTTATGTGGAATATGATAAAGTAAATGCATGGGTTGATACACTTGACATCAAAGAATATATACACATGTACAAACCTTCCGACAAAGATGTTTACAATAAATTCAAGAGGTTTGCAAATGTACATTGGTATGATACACCTGCTTTTTTAATGTCATCACAAGATCTTAACGAATACCACAAGCAAATAAATGCATCAAAAATGATGGTTCATGCACAATTTTATAATTATGTGAAAACAAAGTTGAAAATATTGAAAGGAATCCCAAGTCAAGATAAGAACAATCGTGCAAGTCTCCCCATGGGATTTGCGAATGACTTCCACGAACCTCGATATGGTCCGCAGATGTATTATACGAATGCGATTGCATATATTAACAATCATCCTAGGTTTAAAAACAATCAAGGATCATGTGATAAACTTCATACTTGGCCTATTACGTTTAAAGATGCCAAGCACGCGTTTCATGTGTTCATTAAAGAGCGTTTTCATCATTTTGGTAAGTATCAAGATGCATTCGATGTTAACAACCCATTTTTGTTCCATTCGTTTATAAGTCCAATGTTAAATATCGGGTTGTTGTGTCCCGCATATATAGTCAATGAAACTCTAAAAGTTAAAAGTGATATCGCCAATACTGAAGGCTTTTTACGCCAACTTGTTGGGTGGAGAGAATATATGCATTACTTATATGAATATCATTACGATGACATCATAACATCAAATCATTTTGATAGCAATAGAAGGTTTGCAAATGTCATTTGGAAATCACAAACATTTGGTTTGGTACCACTTGACAGTGAAATACAAAAAGGGATCACATATGGATACTCACATCATATTATTAGACTCATGATATTTCTAAACATGTTTGTAATGTTGCAAATTCATCCGGACGATGTTTATAAATGGTTTATGGAGAATATAGCAATGGATGCATATGATTGGGTCATGAAAACCAATATATATTGCATGGGATGGTATTTTACAAGAGCAATGACGAAACCATATATCAGTACAAGCAATTATCTTGTAAAAATGGGAAACTATCCAAAAGGAGAATGGTGCAAAGTATGGGATGCAATGTTTTACACATTCTTGACCAACAACAAAAGTAAACTTACTGGTGGAAGTCGTGTATATCTCCGTAATCTTGCATATTATGAGAATCTCCCGGCGAATAAGCAAAGTGAAATGCAAACTACTGCCAAGAAGTTTATAGAAAGTTGTACAAGATTGTAATTATTACGTATTATAGAAATCACAATTATATCACTTGAAAGTCTGAAAAGTTAAGTCCAAAGACTTTTAATAACAAAAGAATTGTATCCGATTATAAACGGAGAATCATTTTTCGATAAGTTTTAGAATCATAGTGAATCATTATTAATTTGCTTATCATGAAAATTTATTGAAATTACGTTAAATCATCGTGAATCATTTTCACGATCAAAATTGATGATTTTTTCCCCAAACATTTTTTGAAAATTGTTACCCCCTCCCCCCCCTATTGGTAAAATGACACTATAATGTCGATTTACAATTATATAATTCGGTAATTATATCGATTAAAATCGGACTTATAAAAATTGGTGAGATGACACTTATGTCACACTTCACCAAATAATTAGCTATGTTCCATAATAAGTGCAAATATTCTCCGTCTGAGAGCGAAATAATGTTTGTTATTCTTGTCGATTACACTAAGTAGAAAACTTTGAATGCGTGTATCGAGTTCATTGATGTCATGCATCATCATTCCGCTGTCGCAATTAAAATAAAAACCATTCATAAGTTTACATCCTTTATTAATCATAGATTCCATAGCTTCATTTGCATCTTTTACAACCCATTTTTTATTATCTGCTACTTCAACTAGGTTGTTTTTCAAAGACTTCATTCTTACATTCTTATTTTCTGGTGCTTCTTCAGAAAAATGGATTTTTTCAATGAGAGATTTGACACCAGTTGTGCTGTTCAACAAACATTGTTTTAAAAAATCATTTGTGATATGCTCGTAACTTTCGTTACCAAAGTTGTTTACATTAATGTTGAACGTATTATTATTTGTAATTGTATTTGTAATGACATTATGTCGTACATTCTCTTTTAAATTGATGATTTCTTTTTTCAATTCACAAACTGTTTGTTTCAATGATTTTATATCATCACGATCTGTATTTTGGGGGCAGGACTTCTGATGACGATACCTGTTTCCAGAATCATTAAATTGTTTTTGACAATATTTACAATGAAATAAAGTTGAAGATAGTGTTTGATTCGAAGTTTCCAATTCTTTTAATAATACTGAAACATCCAACTCCCCTACATCTTTGTTTTTTTGCTTGCATACATTCTTTCTCTGTAAATGCCTTTTCAAGTGATGTTTCATATTGCATTCGTAACCACAACGCTTGCAAGTAAATACTACCATTACTTTTACAATATGAATTTATTCTTAAATCTATACAGTGAAATTGGTACAATGACATTATGTCACCAATTTTCAAATTATCGATATTTTGATCGTATTATATACGATTTGTGTTCCGATTAATATGTTGTAATGACATAGTGTCATTTTACCAATTATGATAATAATCGAACTGGCTTACGTTTATTATCGATAATATAGTGTCATTTCACCAATAGGGGGGGGGGAGGGGGTAACAATTTTCAAAAAATGTTTTTGAAAAAATCATCAATTTTGATCGTGAAAATGATTTATGATGATTTATCGTAATTTCAATAAATTTTCATGATAAGCGGATTAATAATGATTCACTATGATTCTCTTATTTGAAGTTTGAAAGCTCTGATGTTATACTATTACCAAGTCGCGAACAATCTCAGATCTGTAACGGTTGCAAGACTTGTATTTGTTGTTATAGTCAATCGAATACGGTTATATAACTCATTGTTGGCCGGAGAACTGACCATATATTGCTTATAATTTGATACCTTTGAATAGTTTCCTATGAGATTCAGGGTGGTTTCACCAACGCGGATACCCTCTATTCTGAATGTGGCAGGTGTACGATTAAATACAGTGTTTATTTGTGAATCAATACCGAATGAATTCAGTCGAATTGCAAAAGGTAATTGTATTTGAACCCAGTCGTTGAGCGTAGAACTTAATGTATCTGAAGTCGTCTGCCAAGTGGAAGCACCTGTTATGTAATCAAACGCCCTCCATGCTTCCCTTCCAGTAATATCCCTTGACCGTGTGACAGTGTAAGTACCGTTTCCATACGCGTACCCTGAAATTGTAGTCGTGAGTGCCGTTAGCGCCTTAACTGGAAACTCTTGTATAACCGCAGACACAGCTGCTTCATTGCTTGCGATAGGGTTCCCATTAATGGTTATAAAACTAAACTCAGTGACAGTGGTCGACAATGTTGACCAAGATGCTGCGTATATTGTGTCAGTACCCGAATTGTAAGCTAGCCATGCGTTTTTGTACGGTAATACCGCATCTGTTTGTTGTGAACCGGTCTTGACAATGGGTGAACTACAATAAACTCTATATGTTACTCCTCCATCGTTCGAAAACACCTTAAATGAGTATGTAGGATCATTGTTTACAATTGTTGTCTTCATGGAAACTATTCCATTTGTGGCGACATTAAGGTATAAGTTGGAAATAGTGTCGCGTAATGCATAGCAACCTGACGCGTTATCAAATACATTAGTGTTCTGCACAACAACAAATTGCATTTCTGTACCTGCATTGAGTTTCAATGACGATGTAGCAGAATTGTACTTTACCACACCAACTCCTATCTTTAGATTGAATTCCCAATTTGTTGAACCTTTTGTTGCACCTCTTAAAGATGAGAATGGAAATTCTACATTCGACGAATTAGGTACGGTGGCATTATTTGGTATATCAGGTATTACCCCACCTCCTCGAATTAATGTTGATAGCTTTGTCTCACCAGTGAGTTCGAAAACAGTCCTTACATCATCAATTTTGATAGCACCTGTTGTCGGCACTTCTTGCATTTCTCACACTAATATAACATATAAGTATATATTCATCACACCAATTATTGTTGATAAAGACATTAGCCTAAAACTTGTTGATTGTTGACATAACACAACTTTGTACTATATATAAGTATTTTTATATATTATGGATACAAGGCTTACTATTTCGAACACATATGCTCAAGGAGTAAATTTCGACAATGGTGGACAATTTGCAGCGGGTAATGGGTGGTGGACTCAAAATACGTTCTTCGCATGTGATGTAGTATTCCCAACGTCTTTTGCTCATGACTGCATGTTGTGGGAAATGGGTGGACCCCCAGGAAATGCAGGAGCATACGTAGGTGTTCGTGATGTAACTTCAGGAGTGCCTAAGTTGCGTGTGCGAGGTGGTGATAACGCATTGCCACCTCATGCTAACGTAGTGTCAGTTGATGTACCTATACCGACTGATGGTAAATTGCACGAGGTCTGTTGGGAATTCATGCCTTACCCTGCAGGTAGTGGATTGTCTCGTATTCGTGTATGGATCGACGGTATACTAAAGGGGAGTGCACAAGGGAATTTTTTTGTAAGTGGTACGACCGTATTGTGGGCAGGATACAGTCCGGGTAATATGGGTGGTGTTACAAGTGGGACTGTAACAGGTGAGTCGACTAATGTGTGGCCGAATGTTATATCGCAACCGTTGCGTGTGTACAAGAACCAATTGGGTCCATCCAATGAGGCTGAGGGGAGATTGGGTGTGCCCACTTACGAGCATGTTGGTGGTATATTTAACAATGTAACAATTTCAGAGAGTTCGTTCTTTAGCATGGACATTGTGATTCCTACCTCTTTCTCACAAAGCCATGTTTTGTTTGAGTATGGTGGGTCAGGGTACGGAACTTATGTGGGTGTAGTAAAGTCTGGTACCAAGAACGTTCTGCGTGTGCGTAGTGGTAATGGTTCATCAACAATTACCTATCCAGGTGTTCCTGTGGCAAATAGTGAAGTTGTATTTGCACAAACTGAGGATTTCCCACAAGATGGTCTATGGCACACCATCTCATTTGATGTGCGCAAGAAGGTTGCTGGTAATGCACAAATTCGGTTGTGGGTCGATGGTCGACTGGTGGGCGAGCAGGTCAGTTTGGGATCATCATTTCCATACCTTTGTGGTTCAAGTGGTGGAGGGTTTGGACAGTACAACTCCTCTGTTCCTGCTGGTGAGAGCACTAATCCATGGCCTTCAACAGTAGGTTCATGCCGTGTCTTCGTGGACGATGCAGGCTCGCTTCCAACGAACGGTCCTATTTTCTTTTCGGACATCGTATCGGAGTATAACAATAATATAACATGGATAGGCCACCTTTACAAGACGCGTCCTGCTCTGACGACCGGCGTTTGGGATCAATCCACAGGGATCGGACGTGTTGACGGTCGTGGCGCTCCAGAAGTGCCATCAGCGGGTCCTATCTCACTTGCTAATTTTAGGGGGCAGCGTTCGCGTCCCGTTAAGAGAGAGAGAATCACAGTTACTGTTCCACCTGACATGACCGACTTTGTGCTTGATCAGCGTAGTACCCTCTTGACACGCTCGTTCGCTAACACTACCGAAGTAGCGCTTGCGTCCGAAGGTTGGACATTCAACAACGCCAACCTGATCACGTTTGGTACGACCAATATTAGAGTACCACAGGGTGTTTACTTGTACTCACCAGTTATCAAGAGTGTTAACGAGGGTATAAGCCACGTGATGCTCACTGTCTCTGGTACCTTTCTTGAAGGGGGTGAAGTATATAGATTGTACATCCAGGATGTGAAGAGTAGTGTACAGTATCTACTTGGTTCTGTACCTATTACTACTTCGGTGGTTACAAATACGGTGTCAATACCTGATACATTCGACTTGAGTGTAGTTGACTTGTATTCAAGTGATGGAGTTCGTATTGTGATAAGTGCATCAATTGGTCCATCAGATATCGCGTATCTGTATGATATAACAATACAAAAGTCTGAAAAATATGTGTGTGCGGCATCAACTAATCGCGCGGATTATCTTAGAGTTTACAACGTGTTCAATTCGCTAGCCACTAATTCATGGCAATCAAATGACGGGACATACAATATTGTAGCACCTGACAACACATTAACTCGCTTGGGTAGTGCTCTTCGCACATTCAACGGCTTCAACGACGGTTTCAATGGTGAGTATATCGCTTTACGTTTGCCTTGGCCAATCTTTGTAAGCACAATGACAGTTAGAGGACTTTGTGTCGATTTATTATTATACGGCAGCGTGAACGGAACTACGTTCGACCTGTTGCACACGGTCACAGGACTATCAGGAGTGATATCTACCACACACACTATCAACATTCCCGCCAGCGACAAGAGCTACTCGATTCTTGTAGCGAAATTCACTAGGATGATGCCTGGTGGCTTTAATAGAGGTAATATGGGACGTGTGTTTTATACAGGCACCAAATAAAAAAACTTGTGTGCGGAATGTAAGTGTAGACTAATTAATATAATAATGTATTGGATATTAGTGCGGTAAGTTTTGAAAAATGAAAATAGGATTCAATTATAAATGGTGTCATCGGTTAAAAAGCTAAATGTGTATATAATTCATGCCTCACACCTTCACGAACGTAGAAGAGTTATAGATGAGTTGAAAAAGACATTAGGTAAATATACATTTTCAAAAATGAAAGTTGGCGAGATTATCACTATTAATGCCAATGATCCTCAGGAGATTCCAACTGAATTTATTCAAAAAAACATTGATTATGCGCACACAAAATCCGATGAAGAGATGTATAAGATATACAATTCTTTGACTAGGATACTACATGTTAACAATGTATCGAATGCATTAAAACATCATGCAGCTCTATTGTCTATTGCACAATGTGATGATCCTGATGTTGTTCATCTCGTAATTGAGGACGATATCATGTATGAACCACGAATGTGTATGCTCCTCGATAAAACCATTGATATTTGGAACAGTGGTGATTATGAAATATTATTTTTGGGTATGCCTAACAATACCGAAATGCCTAATACAAATGTAGTGAAAACTAAAGAGTGCAAGGATGTTTTCCGTGTCTTGCCCTATAATGATAGCTACATTCTATCACCAAAGACTGCACGTGTACTTGCAGACAATTTTTTGCCTCTCAAGTATCATACTAATATACAACTAGATTACCTGTGTCACAAAAACAACATCAAAAAGTATCAAACAGTCCCTAATATCTTTGTAGATGGATCTAAATATGGTTTGTTTTTGAGCTCTCTACAAGTACACAATGAACTGATTTTCAATAAAGATTATATGTTTGTAAAAAATCTAGTGAACCGTGATACAAATACACAACCAATCACAAATGAAGAGAAGAAGGTTGTTGAAAAAATAATGACGGATTCTCAAATAGCGGAAAATCCAGATTTTATGGCACTAGCCGGCAAGTATGTTCGAGAGATTAAAAAAGATTATAAAAATGCATATGAGATTTATCAGAAAACATATGACGCTTACATTAAAAATAAAAGTATATTGAACAATGAAAGCATGTTTCTTCGAGATTTTATAAATTTGCACGCTCATATGCAGAATGATGTTTAAGTTGTCTTTTTCTTTCTACCACCTTTGGCTTTAGCAGGAACAGCTGATGCTGGAACCATTGAAAACATATCATCTTCAGTTGAATTATCAACCATATCAGGAGTATCATGGGTATCAATTATTTTTTCTACGACTTGTTCTGATTGGGAAGCAACATCGTGTGGTATCTTGACCATCTCATCCATCAGTATTTTACATTCGTTGTTGAGTTCTTTTGTCATGTTACATACTTCTGTACAATCTTGGATTTGTTTTTCTAGGCTATCAAGACGTACATTGATTCTAGCCATTATATTATTGACAATGTCATCTGTGTTTACTTCAGGTGTACTTGAAGGGACTTGTTTGATTGCGCTTTTAAGGTTTAAAATTTGATTGTCAAATTCTTGAAGTTTGTTTTGAACCGAAGACATAGAGCTAAAGAGCGTTTGAATATTATAAGTCAGTGCAGAAAGGTTGTTCATTTTCGTACATTTTGATAAAGAATATTACTTAAATAGTTATTTTATAACATATTATAAAATGATTATCCCCGTAAGATGCTTCACATGTGGTAAAGTGTTGGCAGATAAATGGGAATATTACGAGAATCGTTGCAAGGAAATCGAGAAGGAAAACATCGAGGTTCCAAAGCATTTTGACAAACATCCTAAAGGAAAAGTACTAGATGAGTTGCAACTCACGAAAATGTGTTGTAGACGGCACATGTTGGGGCACGTGGATTTGATTGAAACAATTTAACAATATATAGTAAATGTTGCAGTACTCTGAGTATAAAGACGTTATGGAAATACTTAAAAAATCAGATCATGAAAAGACGTATCAAGATCTGATGAAAAAGGAAACAAAAGTTTTAGATACAATTAATGCCGTTGTAAAGAACTACAAAGATAGGACAATAAGGAACGATGAATTTGTTGAAAGAGCGTTAACAGAGAATATATCACGATTTTGGATGGATATGAATCTTATGACAAAAGAATTGTTTGACATCACAGACTTGAAAGATATTCCAAAGATTCTATCCAAGGGAGAACGTATTATTTACCTAGGTCTTTGCCTGGTCATGCTCGCTATTATTTTATTCTTTGTTGAAATTAGCAAATAATGCAATATCTCACGGCATTAAATGGACCAACAATTTTTGTGATTTTTATTATTGTATTTTATTTGTTTTACGTTTTTTACATTGATCAAGACATGTTTCAAAAATTCTTTGTAACGTTATTGGTTGCAATTACTGTTTACGTGTTAGGTAAGAAAACGGAGAAACAAATCAAAGAAACAAACAACGTTGAATCTTACATTAGAGAGTTAGAGATTGACATAAGTACACTTGATCTTACGTCATCAAAATTATATCATTTCTACAAGGGTTCAAACTCATTAAAACACTTGATAAGAAGCTCTAATTTCAATAGGGTTTTGTATAATATGCGGATGTTACGGGTGTATGACAACGAATCATATTTAAAAACAGTTGCTTACTTGGAATACTTTTTAAAGCTCCATTTCAACGTGATGATTGGAAAATATGATTACAACCTCTATCGTCCTGTACTGGTTGACTTACGTAATCACATACTTGATCTAATGTATTCGATAATATATAATATCCCCAAGTACTCAACGGTTAAAGATGTAGGTGATATGGACGAATACTTGTTGAATTGTATTTATGTTGTCCAATCAACAAGCGTCAAATATATACAAGTACTTGACAACAAGTACGGAAATTATCGATATACAACTGCACCTCCAGTAGAGTTTGATTATACAAAGGATTATTTGTACAACATGCTGTAGTTTTGAGCGTTTTATTTCAGCTAAATATTTGACTCGTTATTGAAAATGAAACATCAAATAAAAAATTGTATTTTGCCACCTGATGTGTTGATAAAACAATTCATGAAGACATACAAAATATCAACAGATGAGTACCATGCGGACATTGAAACATTTGAAGACGACATAGATGAATGGTTAAAGATATTGGGCAAAAGAGTTTTTTACGAGATTGACATATATCCACATTTATATATCTTAAGTAAGGTACGTCGTATCGACCCAGACACTCTTAGCAACTTTGCTTTGTTTTTTGTTGTACTTTTGCAACGAAATTGTGTTGTTGATACATTATTGGAACCAAACATTTCAAGCATCTTGAATGAATGTAATAAATTATCTGATATGTATATATTTATTTATTTGATTGCTACGATACAATATTATTTCCTGTAAATATGTGTTTTTTTTCTTATCATAAAACATAAAATACAATGAAAGGAGGTTCGTATGCATCTGATGCTGTCATTTCTGCCATTGATGTTAAAGCTTTTGAAAAGTTAAATAACATATTCACAAACAACGTCCCTCAAGAAGGGGGTCGTCGAAAGAAAGCACCAAAAAAAACAAAGCCTAAATCTTCCTGCAAGGGTGGAGCTTGCTCGAAATGTCCAAGTTGTGGTCGCAAAATATCAGGAGGCAACGCAAGTGGGTTGAAAGTACCAACATTTCAGTCATTGATGTCTAACGCAAATCGTGTATTAACAGGTAGTCCTTCTCAAACAGCAGAACTCTTCAAGCAAACGGATCTGCAATTCCGTTCTGAGCCTGCTCCAATCCCTGTAACAAATTCTGTGAAACTTCTGAATGCCTTGCGAGGGCATGCACCTTCAGCTTCACCTGCACCATCTCTTGCACCATCTCCATCACCTGCAGTTGGTGGATCTAGTAAAGGTATGATGCGTAATATTAATGATTACATGAAAAAAGGCCAGTATCGTGTATTTAACAAACAGGGTGGAGCAGAAAATACAACTCCCCCAATTAAAATTGGTTTGAATACTGAGAACGCTATCACATCATTCAACAAGACAGATGGTACAGCTCCAAATCGTGTAGCTGACATGATGACATTGAAAATGATAGCAAACGAAGAAGTAAATGGTCCAATCCCACTAAACAAAACTTCTCATTACGGTGATGTGACTGGCAAAATTGAAGCACAGACCAGTTTCAGCTATGGTGGTGCAAGGCCCAAGAAGCCTGCTCGTAAATCAGCTGTTAAGAAAACCACATCATCCACAAAATGCTCCAAGACTAAATCCAAGGGTAAAAAATGATGAAAATAATGTTTGTTAAATTAAATGAATTATTTTGAGGATACTTGGCACGTCCTTGATAGCTATTTTAAACAGCATCCTTATTTTTTGACTAAACATCATTTAGACTCCTATAATGACTTTGTTTCTCACAGACTCAAGTCAACAATCAAAGCATTAAACCCTATCTATGTTAAAAAGAAACAAGACAATGGAAAACTTACACATGAGATCGAAGTATTTGTTGGAGGTGAAACATCTGATGATATATATATAAACAAGCCAACAATAGTCGAAAATGATGTACAAAGGTTGATGTTTCCAAATGAAGCCAGATTGAAAGATTTCACGTACCAATCTGAGATTTTTGCAAACATAGTTGTTAAATATACGACAACTGAAGGGTCATCTCAAAGTCAAAAATACAAGACATTTGAGAATGTCAAGATAGGTGCTTTACCAATAATGCTTCATAGTAGACTATGTATGTTACATGACATGTCCCCTGAAATGCGAAGAGAAATGGGAGAATGTAAATGGGATCAAGGTGGGTACTTTATTATTGATGGAAAAGAGAAAGTGATTGTTGCACAAGAACGTATTGCAACCAACAGAATTTTTATCAATAAAAGCAAGGATCCTAAATATTCATATGAAGGATTGATACGATGCACGTCAGAAGAGAACCCACTTTTTCCCAAGGTTGTGATGTTTTATGTGAACAAGACGAAAGTTGAGGACCCATTTGAGCAATCAGGTAAAGATGACAAGAAAGAGTCTGGTGATTCGAAAGACACCGATGAGAAGAAAGAAAAAGATAAACGTATTCATAACAGTATCGTTGTCAAGATACCATATTGTTCTCAAACAATTCCATTGTTTACACTGTTTAGAGCTCTTGGTGTTGAAAGCGATGAAGAAATTATAAAACACATATTGTATGATTTGGAAGGTAACGAAAAGTATTTGGATTTTTTGATGCCATCCATAATTGACGGTTCTAAATATCCAACACAAGAGGAATGTCTGTCATATATGGCAAACTTTGTTGAATACAAGAGCGAAGATACGGTTAAAAAAATCCTTACAAACGATTTGTTTGCAAATATAGGACCAGAATACCGTAACAAGTCAATATTCCTAGGTCATATTGTGTTAAAACTTATTAATAATTGTCTTGGGGTAGCAAAAGAGACTGATAGGGATAGTTATGTTTACAAGCGTGTAGATATCTCGGGATTCTTGATTGGAAACATATTCCGTGATTACTACAATCAGTTTAGAAACGTAATGAGAAGCAATATTGATAATCAGTATTTGTATGGCCCATGGAGAAACAGTAAGAATGTAGAGTCTCTTATCAATCCAGCAAACATGGCATATATATTCAAATGGGATGTCATAGAGAACGGTATGAAGAAATCACTAAAAGGAATGTGGGGTAAGTCTATGGTTACAGGATCTACGGAACATATGAAACAAGGTATTGTCCAAGATTTGAGCAGAATTTCATATCTTGGTTTCTTGTCGCATTTGCGTCGTGTAAGCACCCCAATTGATCCTACATCCAAGGTGGTAGCTCCACATCACTTACATTGCACACAATGGGGTATAATGTGCCCATGTGAAAGTCCAGATGGTGGAAGTATTGGTTTGTTAAAGAATTTTGCAATAATGTGTCACGTGACATTTGACACAAATCCACGGGAGATTGCAACACATCTTATGAAATTAGGTATGAAAGTATTGGCCGATATTAATGTTGATGATATTAATGGATGCACAAAAGTACTGATAAATAGTAATCTGGTTGGTATTGTTAATGACGCAAAACATGTTGTTGATGTTTTGAAATTGTTAAAACTTAACAATATCATACATCCATTTACATCGGTTTCATGGAATGTTGCTTCCAATGAAATTCACGTTTTGACAGAAGCAGGCAGGTGTTGTAGACCAGTGTATGTTGTTCATAAGGGCAAACTGCTTATTCAGGATCATATCAAAGGATTTAAAGATGGAAGCATAACATGGGATGACTTTTTTAAACCTCAAAAGCTGACATACGCCGAAGAAATATTGGAAAAGAATATGTCGCCTATTGAATTTCTGGATGTCGAAGAAACAAGCAACGCACTAATTGCAATGGACTCTACATATCTAGGTTTATCAAAGAGGTATACTCATTGTGAAATCCATCCATCGACGATATTGAGTGTTTTGACACAAAATATCCCTCTGTGTCAACACAATCAAGCCCCGCGTAACATCTTTTCGGGGGCTCAAGGTAAACAAGCAATTGGTATTTATGCCACAAATTTTAACGATAGGATAGACACTATGTCGTATGTATTACATTATCCACAGAAGAGTTTAATAAACACACGTTATATGGAGTATATGCACAATAACGATATGCCAAACGGTGAGAACTTGATTGTTGCAATTGCAACATACACTGGATACAATCAGGAGGATAGTATAATAATTAATAAGAACTCTATACAAAGAGGATGTTTCAATCTTACATACTTCAAGAATATGATCGAGAAGGAAGAGAAAGATGACAACAACAATAATCAATTGGTATTTAGAAATACGATCAAAATGGTGAAAGAATACGGTAAAGATGTTCAGAATATACGTTTTGGAAACTACAACAAGATTGACGACAACGGTTTGCCTAAAGTCAACTCGCACATCAAAGAGAATGATGTTATATTTGGTCGTTGTGATATCAAAACACAGATGATAGCAGATGAGAGTTCGCTTGACATTTTTAACAACAAAGTAAAAAGTGAGAAATATTCCGACAGAAGTGTTATTGCTGACAAAACAGTGAGTGGAATTATAGACAAAGTATTCGTATATGTTGATGATGATAATAATAAAACATGCAAAGTCCGATTTAGAAAAGTAAGGATGCCTGAGCTTGGTGACAAGTTGTGTTCACGAACGGCACAAAAAGGTGTTATTGGGATGATAATTCCTCAAGAGAATATGCCTTTCAATAAGGATGGTATTGTACCTGATATCATTATCAACCCACATGCATTCCCTACGCGTATGACATTGGGTCATTTGTTAGAATGTCTTATTGCCAAAGTTGGCGTTAATGTTGGAACATGTGTTGACGGAACCCCGTTTAATAATAATAACTATGACGATATGATTGAATCACTTGAAAAGAAATTTGGACTAGAAAAACATGGTAACGAGATTTTGTATAATGGTTTTACAGGACATCAAATGGAGTGTTCAATATTCTTTGGACCTACTTACTACGAACGTTTGAAACACATGGTTGCCGACAAGATTAATTACAGAACCATGGGTCCAATTACAAATAAGACAAGACAACCTACAAAAGGAAGAGGTAATGGGGGAGGTTTGAGGATTGGCGAAATGGAAAAAGACAGTATACTTTCACATGGTGCGATATCTTTCTTGAAAGAAAGTTTGATGGAGAGATCAGATATTTACGAATTTAAAGTTGACGAGGACACAGGTTTTATAACGAACAAGGAAAATATTCATACAAGGTTATTGAAAGCACCGTGTGCATTTAGGCTTTTGATGCAAGAGATCGCAGCGATGGGTGTGAAACCTCAACTTTTATTCCATGAATCTGACAACGTAGACGATGACATGGGTGAAGATGCTGAAGTTGATTTTGTTGCAAATGCAGAAAGGGAAGACGATGTTGATGATTACATTATGGAAGAGCCTTTAGAAATGTGAAAAAATTGATAAAGTATTTTTCATTTAAATGTCATTGATATAAGCTTTACTAGAATATGTTTCTCAACTTTGACGTTTTTCAGACAAAAGAGTGTAAGGATAAACAAGATTTATACATGCAAAAGGCTGCAAATGCAGCATCACATTCAAACATTCATAATCACAGACACGGTTGTGTAATTGTAAATAGACGTACATCTGAGATCGTTGCAGAGGGGTTTAATCATTATTCAGAACATTTGCATCATTTGTTTAGCATTCATGCAGAAGTTGATGCACTACTAAAGATCAAACGATATCCTAAGCATTTGGTCCATGAACTAGACTTGTATGTTGTGCGGATAGGAACTGATAGGATGGGTAATCCACTCAAGTATTCAAAGCCATGTACATCATGTACACAGGCAATTATTAAAACGGGTATTCGTAAAGTATATTTCTCAACAGATGAGAATTATCTTAACAATATGAATGACGTACGCTCGCATCCGCATCCATCATATTGTCAAACAAACAAAAAGTATGAGTGTAAGTATTTCAGGTCTAAATTCGAGTAAAGACAAGGTTCTTTACTAGAATGATAATGATAGCAGCAACTGCAGCGCGCAAGATTGTTTCATGGTAGGGAATTTTTTCAATTGCAAAGTATTTTCCTATGAATCCTTCCAAAGGAATATAATGTACCGCAAAAATTGCTGCAAAAATTACAGCACCAAGTTTAAGATCATCTGCAAACCTTGTAAGAATTTGTTTAAGTCCAACGTTATCACCGACAGGTGCAACAACTTGTGGTTGAGAAGCAGGAGGATACATTTGGCTCTTCATATACATAATATCTTGAGAATTCTCAATTGGGATGTTGGGAATTTGTGGCATCATTGATTGATGCGGCATCTGATTCATTTGATTCATTTGATTCATTTGATTCATTTGATTCATTTGATTCATCTGGTCAATTTGATCCATTTGATCAATCTGATATTGCATTTCTACTGGCATTGAAGAACGTTGGGAATATTGTGGCATTTGCATCTGAGAAGGATTTTGATTACCTACAATTTGTGAGTTTACATCATTAAGTGCCTCTTGAATTTCTGCGTCGTCATCTTGTATGACATCAAGAGGTTGTTGTGTGTTTTGTGGCATTGCCATGCTTCCAATGGCATTCTGAGCGTTCTGAACAATTTGACGTTGTGGTTCATTTATAAATGGCGTTTGCTGGAAGCCGCCAGGGAGTTGATTGATAGGAGTAGATTTGTTCATCTTTGAATATAGTTTAAATAATAATATTATTAATTATACGCATCATATTACTGGCTATTTTCAGAACATTGTGTGACATATGGAGTGTATTTGAAGCAATTGTCGTCTACTTTGTAGTAATATTTTTCAATCTCTTTAAGATCAGGACTTTGAATAACTATGCAGTTTTGTCCTTTGCATATCTTTTTGAAAACCGTTGCTAGACCCAAACCAAGAATGACTGAAATAAGTATTTGCCCAATTGGTGTATTTAACAGGTCTTCAATCATTTTAATATATTTAGGGAGATTAATTTTATTTTAATTTTCATGGATAGCACTTGCGGGACGAGACATAAAATCTAACTGTTGATTCATATCTTTTTCATTCTGTTCATAATTCTCAAGTATGGGCTGTGGTTTTATTAACTCTTTATTAATTGGGCATTCTACTTTGTCAGCTTTAAATTTAAAACATGTGTTAGCCTTGTCTTTGTATGTAACATTGCCAGCGTTGTATGGTGAAGGGAATTTTACAACCACTTCGGGTGCAGGATGAGTTATATAACAAAGGAAAAGTCCTACAGCAAAAGCTAGAAAGAACGCAAGTGGATTAATTTTATCAAAAAACATTTTTATTATACCAACACAAATTTAATAATATGCAAACTTTTTATACATTACATCGTCGATAAGAGAATTGTGTTGTTGGTCTTTAGTATTGTCATCGTTGTCATCGTTGTCATCGTTGTC
>Ga0129333_10000113_pt1 | contig 53060 bp, 76 predicted proteins | sample CPB6_08_DNA_FD_94474 | JGI IMG/M metagenome (GOLD analysis project Ga0129333, IMG submission 94474) | Freshwater to marine salinity gradient microbial communities from Chesapeake Bay, USA - CPBay_Sum_0.6_0.8_DNA | ecosystem: Environmental > Aquatic > Marine > Coastal | place: USA: Chesapeake... | reverse complement strand
TGCGTTAGCCCGATATGGTTCGACAGAAGGACTAGTATTCCCCATGATAATAGAACTAGAAGCGTTAGGAGCAATAGCCATAAGGTGGCTAAAGCGTAGACCGGTACCTTGTGCATCAGGCGCCTCTCCACGTAGTCGGCCAAGTTCATGATTAGCTTCATCCAGTTTTCCCCTAATGTGTTTAAATATTTTAGCATTTAGTCCTGTCGCTTGGGCACTTTCCCAAGGCACGTTGTGTCGTTGTAAAAAAGCATGAAAACCAAGGGCACCAACACCAATAGAGCGCTCACGCTGAGCAGAGTACTTTGCTCTATGAATAGGTGAGGGTGCATGATCAATAAAATACTGGAGTACATTATCAAGCATTTCTGCAATATCACGAAGAAATAAAGGATCTTTCTTCCACTCATCGTAGTACTCCAAGTTTACAGAAGAGAGACAGCAAACAGCCGTACGCTTCTTGTCTGTAGGTAAAATAATTTCAGAACAAAGATTAGACTGCTTAATCGATAGTCCAAGCTTCTTTTGAAACTCAGGCATCTTTCTGTTAGATGTATCAATATAATGAAGATATGGTTCACCAGTTTGCATTCTCAATTCGAGAATCTTTTGCCACAATGCTCTTGCTGATACTGTATCCTTGACCTCACCGTTGTGTGGGTCAATTAGTTGCCAACCATCGTCAGCATCTTTATCCAACATGCATCGTTCAAGAATTTGCATGAACGAATCAGGAATATTAATTCCGTGGTGGAGGTTAAGAGCTCTAAAGTTTGGATCGCCTGTAGGCTTTCTCATCTCCAGAAATAGCTCAATGTCTGGATGACTAATGTCAAGGTAAGCAGCGTAAGAGCCGCGACGGGTGCTACCTTGTCTATAAGCGAGTGAAGACGCATCATAAGTTTTTAGGTGAGGCATGATTCCGGTTGATTTATCATCAGCAGAGCGAATACCAAAACCAATACCAACTCCACCACCCAACATTGATAGCCAGTTTACTTCCGAAAGCGTATCAACAAGACCAGAAGAACTGTCAGGAAGATAAGGAAGGAAACAGGATATAGGTAGACCACGTTCACTGCGACCAAAAGAAAGAATAGGAGTAGCATAACTCAACCAATGTTTAGAAGCATATTCATAAAGACGTTGCTTGTGTTCCTTATTTGAACCAAATGCATTAGACACAAATGCAAATCGTTCTTGTGGTGACTGTTCCTCTGGCCTCATGTACGATTCTCGCAACCGTTTTATTCCAAGCTCATCAAACAGTTTGTCACGAGAATAGTCTACTTCAATACCATGGACAGTATTTTTCATTGTGATTCCTTATTATATCCGCTTCCAGCTTTGTAGTTTTAGTTTTGCTTCAATTCCACAAGATGTATGATCATCTACTAATTTTTTAATTTGGGGCACTATGTATCCATCTAATGCTAATTCATTTAGATCCTTGCATTTAATTTTTTCTGGCCAAATAAAAACATTGAATCCCTGATCAATAGCCTTGCTAATCTTTGAAACTATTTCTTTGTTTCGCGGCTCATTATCGAAGATCATAACACATTTTCTAGGTTCTACATCTAACGCCTTGAATGATTTGGACATATCAGAACCACCCATTGCGATGCCGTTTTCAATAAAGAAAGAGTCTATTGGACCTTCTGTAATGTAGATCTTCTTTTGAAAGTCTACAGTATCAATACCAAAAAGTTTTGGGCTTTCAGTATCGATCATGATTGTTATGTATCTCAAACTGTTGTTGTCTAACGACCGTCCAGTAAAGCCGATTAACTTTTTTTCTCGAGTGAGAAATGGCAGGATTATTCTTTCTTCTTGATTCTTCTCGTTTAATTTATTTGGTATGATTTCATTAACAAACTTAGCAAAATTTTGTGCAAAAAATATTTTATAGTGAAACTTTGACGGTATCAATCTTTGTTCAACATAACGTTTTGCTTTGTGAGTTGGAGGGAGCTGAGATATTTTTTTAAGGCTTCCAAATGCTTTCAAATAGTCAGGCTTTTCAATGACTGTCACATCTGGAGGTGGAAGGGGAGTATGATTTATCTTTTCATTTCGTTTCTCAAAAAATCTTTCCTGACTATATTGTTGTTCCAAAAGAGGATCAACCTGGCCAAGAAACTTTTTCAATGAAAGGGAGGCACCACAATTATGACAAAAGTATCTTGTCCCTTTTGAGTCACCAAGTAAGTAACCACGAGCTCTTGTTTTATTCTTTTTTGAGTCACCACAGAGAATACAACGACAATTGTAAGAAGTGTTACCGACCTTCTTAAAGAGAGGTAGACGGTTGCTCAACAACAAAACATATTTTTGATCAATCCAATGCATAATAAATTCCTGACCCTAGACAGGGGCAATCATACTACACTAGTTTAATTAAATCAAGGGTTAGTCTAGGTGTTCTTCAGAGGCGGTCGTCTTGTTGGAAAAAGAAATTTTTTCTTGACCTCGTGACCAAGCAGTCACACCAACAATTGCACCCATTGCTAGATGATACAATCCTCCCTCTGCAAGTGTCAGAGGTTTCCACATCTCAAAGGAGGTTTTTGTTTTGGCTGCCCACCATGTAAAAAATAAAGGAGCTAATAGGAAATCCCATAGACAAACAATTAGATAACTCCAACCCATTGCAGGTCGCCAATATCTATGAAATTTCGTGTCGTTCATCTTGCTAATATTATTGAAGAGGCTGGTAACAATGGAACAACGTCTTGCTGTTCTTTTTTGCGCTTCCTACGATATCCACGCTTTTGCTGTGTCTTCATTGTTCCTTTTGAACTTACATAAGCACGTCCCCCACCAAAAGGAATTCCTGGAGGTTCACCTTGTGGTCCAACACCAATGCCAGCAATGTTGCCACCGCTTGCGTTGTTTGTTGGAATTCCACCATCTTCTTCGTTAACAAATTGCTTGAATGATTTCATATTTGTTTAACAATCTTTTCTATGTCAGGATCAGAAACAATGTTACTACAAATAACGTCTTTATTTGTTACGCCAATATTTTTTACGATCAGCGGCAATGTTCCCATCATTTCTAAAAACGGTTTGAGATAATGATAAAATCCGTCCATTTTTAGAAATAATAGCCTTGTAGCAGGCTCAACACCAAATACATTATAAATTACAACCAGGTGGTTTATAATTAGTCTTTCTTTTAACTCACCAGTCTCTTCATAGCGTTTAAACAATCTTTTCAGATACTTAAACCTACTAAGATCTTCGTAGAACTCAAGAGTATCAAAACATTGCGGGTTATCATAATGTTTTGCTGCATATAATAATGCATTTGATTCGTCAAGTTTTTCTATCATAATGCCTATTTATGTATAAACTATGCTAATGTAAATGTTAAACCAAAAGCTGGGTTATAATTGGCAACTTCAATGTATCCTGAATCACTACCACCCAATTGTGTAGGCAAATTGGTTACTTGGTTAGTGACACCCGTTGAATATCCTTGTATGTGGGAGCTGAGAGTTGTGAATATTGGATCACCGCTTATTACGGCTGTTCTATTAGTGCCGCCGTTGCCTGGAGAAGCGGTTGACGCTGTGTAAAGGGGCCCGGGGCTACGTATAATTAAAAAGTATCTGTTTGCCGGTATTTCAAATAGTGTGTCTGTCACACCTGTATAAGTTTGACCTCCTACAACACTATTTTGTCCAATTAATTGAGATCCAAAAAATGGTGCTGAAAAACTACCAATTGTATTTTCTGCAGAACTTACAGAGAACTGCCAACGCCACTGACCACCAGTCTGTGTTGTCTTAATACCAAGACTTGTTGTGGCTCCAACACTAATTTTTATTGCCTTGTGGGCATACATTACTTGGATAAGAGGCCTAACAGCTGAAGCAAAACCACCTCCAGGATTGGATGCACCAGCTGTATACCATATGGTGCTATTAGTCCACTCTACTTGTGTTCCGAGTGAGAGGTTCGGATCGCTGATGCCACCAGTAATAATTTTTCTTTTGCGGCCGAAGCTAAAAGAGCCACTAAACGAGCCAAACATAATTATCCGAAAGATGTGAGTTGACCAAACACCGTATATGCGCCAGAAGAATTAAGAATACTAAACGTCATAATATCCTTCTTATTGGCATTACCAGTTGGCGGGGAAGTGTTTCCTTGCCAATTTACAGTTTGGCTAGCTCCTCCTACCTGGACAGCGTTAGCAACATAAGCTGTTGCCCCTTGATTAATTACAAGAGTGAGAGCTGTTGCTTTGTTATTAGCAAGATTGAGATTGGTAAAGTTTGCCGTGAAGTTGTTTGCTACAGACGAGTGATTAAAAATATGATTGCTTGTACAATCATGTGTAACAGCACCGTTGGCTCCTGTTATTGAGCTGAACGTTTCTTCCACTTTACCTACTGAAAGGAAATTTGAAGAAATTGTTCCTGGAGCTGTTAGTTGACCGTTAGCTTGGAAGATCCACGTATTAGGAGCTGTAGCACCATTGGTAATAATTTTTACAGTCCCCGACGAATCAAGACTAATTAAATCGTCGTTGTCGTTATGGACACGCAGTTCCAAAACCATATTTTCACCACTTAATGGCTCATATATGATATGGGCTTCGTCCCCGCTACCACCAGCTGGGTTATCGGGAAATATAAAACCAGAAGTGTTACCAAAACCGTTTGGCAAATATAACAACCCATCTGAGTCGTGGAATGTCCATGCATACGTATTAGCCTTAATAACAACGTTGGCTCCAACATAGAACACAGAAGAGTTAACAACTGTGTTGACCGTGCTGTTACCGATCTTGATTGCTGTTGTATTAACAGAAAGATCTGTGCCAACCATTATGGTTGTTGCATTTGTTACTACACTATTGCTAAGACTGATAACAGTTGAATTTACCGTTGCATAGACAGTGCTATTACCAATTTTGAGTGCTGTTGTGTTTACAGAAACGTTTGCACCAACATTAACTACTTGCTTGAACGTTGTGTTTGAATCAACGTTAGCAAACAAGTTCGACATTGTAATCTTCTTTGTTGTCGAGGTTCCTGATGTGTTGCCAACAATGACAAAAAGGTCATTGGCCGCTACCGAAGTAGCGGCCGTTAACTCAGATATCTTTTTTGCTTTATCAGTCATTAGGCGTCAGGCAACTGTGTGTCATCAGATGCATCTGTCGTCATGCCGTTTTTCGACAAGGCAACAAGAGTTTCTGTTTGAACACGACCGTTCGAAAGAACCTTACGAACGTTCCAACCAACGTGGGCGTATCCAAGATCGCCAGATTCCTGACGGAGGATTGCAACACCGGTGGCTGTCTCGCCTGTTAACGAGTGACCTGTTTCAGAAGCACCTTTTGTAAGGTCAATTGCTGTACCACCAGCTGTGTTTGCAAGCTTAACACCTGTTGAGTTAGCACCAACGACATAATATGAAGTGTTGTTAGCAAGGTTTGTAAGTGCTGTATTGCCAGCTGCAACAAGATACTTAACATAGTCACCATTTTGGAACACATTACTTGCAAGTGTGATAAAGTCTTCTGTTCCATCAACAGCTGTGTTAGCATTGAATGTCTTTGCTGTTGGAGCTGCAATCACAACGTCTGGAGCTGATTCAAAACTTGAACCTTCGGCTGTGATATTAACAACAGAAATACGGCCTGTAGCATTTGCTTGGGCGTTAGCCGTAGCACCTGTACCACCACCAGTTACTACACCACCAATTGTTACTGTGGCGTTGGCGGAATAGCCTGAACCAGCCGATGTAATAGTAACTGATGCAACGTTACCTGTACGTGCAACTGCAATTTCGTCTTTATCAACACCAAACTGACCAACGGTCAGGCCAGTGACATAACCGTCAGCAGTTGTGTTGCCGAAAAATTCGTCACGGTTTGCAGAATTTGCTCTTTTTCCGTAACCTGCAACAGCCCAGATAACTGAGTTTGCTGCGTCGTCTGTAGTTCCCCATTGTGCCATTTTTTTCTCCTAAAAAGCGTTCTAATTACTTGTATTTATTATTTTTTACCAGTAAGCATTGAGTGCACTTGCATTAAATTCTCATGCGACTGTGCAATATGATCATGTATTTGCTTACGAGCCTCTGGTTTCATCTTATCCAAAGCGGAAAGCACTGTTTTTGCAACATTTTGCTTTACAAAATGTTTTTTCCCGTTATCAAACGTAACGTCAGCTCCTCCTTTTTCAGAGCTATCTGTCACTGCTTTGAGACGAACATGGATGTGCTGATCAGCTTCCCTTCCAGAATCAGGCTGAAGACCTTCCATTTCCTCGCTATCGTCGCTGTTGGCTGTCTTTTTCTGCCACTTCGGATCGTTTGGGTTCTTACGAGGACGTCCACGACCTTCTTCAATAACGCGCATTACTACGCTATACAATGAAGATCTTTGTTCTTGTACTTTTTTTGTAGAACTCTTGCGTACGCCAGCTCCTTCTGGACCTGCGTATACGTTGCCTGCTCGAGCTCCGTCTGGACCTGCATATACATCACCAGCACGTGCTCCATCTGGGCCTGCATACACTTTACCTGCGCGCGCGCCCTTGGGACCAGCATAAACCTCATCTTCCTCATCTTCATCTTCAGAAGATTTAGCTTGTTTTGGCTTTTCTTCCTTATCCTTCATGGAAGTTGTTTCCTTATCTTTTTTAGGAGGCTCGACTTTTTCAGCCTTCTCTTCCTTTTCTTCCTCTCCCTCTTTTTCCTCCTCATCTTCTTCAGACTTGACTGGTTTAGCTTTCAAAGACTTTTTCTCGTCCTCAGCTCCCATTGGTTGCTTCATGTCTGCGTCTGGTTCAGCCTCATCTTTTTTGGCTGATTTGTTTTTTTGTTTGGTAGCAAGAAGTTTTTTAAGTTCTTCTTCGTCAGTTTCGTCTTCTTTCTCTGGACTCGAACGACCTTTCATGCCTTGAACTTTTTCATCAAGGACACGTCTAATTAGCTGGTATGTAGCTGATCTAGCCATTATTTTCCCTTTCCACGTAGTTTCTTGAGAATTGCACCAGCAACACGCTTGCCAGCTTCTTCTGAACCATAACGCTTTGCAGCTGAAGCAGCAATTTTACCAAACATCTTGCCTGGCTTGCCAATATCCTTACCAGCACGTGCTTGCTTTGCTGAATATGAGGCCTCATCAACTTGTTCGACTTCTTCCTTAGCAAGCTTACGACGCTTACGAAGTAATTCAAAGTCCTCAGCATCAATCTTGTTGTTTTTGTTTGCATCTATCTTATGTTGCTTGCCAACAAGCTCTTCTTTCATGGCAGCTGCAATCTTTTCACGGCGATTCTTCAAATAAGAATCAGACTTGTCTGAATCACCATCATTATCAATGTCGGCATCTTCTTTACCAACAGGATCGAGCTTACCTCTAAGCTTTTTCATCATCTTTTCAACAACGAGCTGTTTCTTATCCATACTTATTTCCTCTTGTTCTTGGTTGTCATCTTCCATTAATTTTTTAGCGTGAAGTTTATATCCTTGCTTTTCCATATCTGCAATGTGACGCTTCGCAGCCTTGACAGCAGTGAAGGTGCCTGGGAATTTTGTAACTTCTATTTTTCCAGTCTTTTTATGCTTCATATGAACTTCAACACCTTTTGGATTTTCTGCAAACTTCTTCTCAATATCTGGACGAAGCTCTGCTTCTTCAATCTCAACGTGTTCTTTTTGAGTACCCATTGGACGCTTCATATCTTGGTCTGGTTCTTCTTTCTTTTTAAAGAATGAAGCAAGCTTACCAGCAACCTTCTTTACACCCTTCGTGACAACATCCTCTTCCTCACCTTTTTCGGGTTCAGGAACTGGTGAGCGAGGAGCAACGTCTTGTTGATAACCGGCTGGCTTCATTCCAGGCTCATAAGGTTTGTCGTAGTAGGGTACGTTTCCTTGAAAACCATGACCTGCTTCTGTTTCAGCTCCTTGGTATGGATCGAAATAACGCATTTTTGGTTTTTCGGCTTGAACCTTACCAACCTTTGCTGGCTCGGCCTCTGCTGCTTTTGGTTTTTCTTTTTCAGCACCCATTGGACGCTTCATGTCTTGATCAGCCTCATCTTCTTTAGCTTTTGCTTTAATTGGTTCCATCTTTGGCAACTCAGCTAACTTAGGCTCTGACATATCGGTCTTAGGAACTTCAATTGGTTCAGCCTTAACTGTTGCAATCTTAGCTGGCTCAACCTTTGATGGCTTTGTCCGTTCCGCTTCTCTTTCAGCTGCGTCAACATCAGTTCCAAGTGGAAGTGATTTTTTATATGCTGGTTTTTGCATCCATGCAGGAGGAGGTTCGGTCTTAGTTGATGGTTCAGGTCTATTAACAGGTCTGCCTTGCATATCTGTTGGTGTAACAACTGCAACAGGCTTCTTTTTTGTTTCCTGAGCTCTTTCAGTAGCCTGCAACTTCTTCTCGGTAGCATCCATCTGCTTATTCATATCATCAATTTGCTTTTGAATTCTTTTCATGATTTCAGCAGACGTTTCTTGCTTTTGTGGTGATTTGGGTGCTTCTTGTTTTTGTGCTGGTTTGACTGGCCTTCTTGGTTGATTTGAAGTATCAATAGGAAATCCGAAAGTTCCTTCTGCAGGATGTTTTTTGGCTCCTTCTTTTTGTTCCTCTTTCAATTTCTTGGCACGACCCGTAGCATCCATAGGCCTGTTCATTTCGACATTTGCTTTATTACGAAGCTCTACCTCTTTCGGTGTCATTGCACCAATTGGTCTGTTGGTATCTACTTCTGCTCTCTTAAGGGCAGCTGCGTCGCGACGGTCTTGAGCAAGATCTGCTGCCTGTTGCTTTCTTAATTCTCTATCGGCCTTTTCTCCATGAGGCGGGACAGGTCTTCCATTAGGACCAGGCTGCAAATATTCTTTTAGCTGTTTTGGTCTCATCGACTCATAGCGAGCAGAAAGCTTATCGCTAACATCTTTAGCTTTTTCGTTGGCTGCAGGTGTTGAGGTTTTAATAACTTCTTGAACAGCCTTCAAAAGATCTTTTGGTTGGTCCGTTAACTTCATTTTGTTGCTCCTAGTCGTTATCTATAATCTTTAGTTTGCGTTGACCCTTGATACTTCTCGAAATCTTAAACTTCGAGTTGTCAATATCCATATCTGGGGTCTCTATTGTTGGTTCGTAAGAGGCATGCTTGAATCTTGCTTTTTCCATCTTGCCAGTTTCCATCTTATCAGGCTTTAGGTGGCTTTCAATTTTTCCAAGATGCATTTGCAAATATTGATCGTGCTGTTTACGCAATCCCATTCTATCAGCAACACGTAACGTCTTATCAACTAATTGTGTTGCAGTATCTACGTCCTGTTGAGATGAACGACCCTTGGATAGAACAGCTTTTTCTAACGCAAACAATTTATCTTGTAAAATAGCGCCTTCCTCAGCATCCATTGGATCAACACTTTTCGGAAGGTTTGTGTATAGTTTCTGAGCTGATGGGCACATCTCAAAATGTTTTGTCTGATATGTGCCAGCAGAAATCTGATCGAGAGCATGTGTTTCAATTCTATGCTTCTTTGCTTCTGCAACTTGCCTAATTGCAGTACGCATACTAACATAAGAGGCTTCGGTACGCAGGCCTCTAAAAATGTCTCTGATCTTGCTTTCTAAACTTTTAAATTTATTCATCTTCTCTGTTCTTTACAGTTGCTCTTAACATCCACATATGCTTTTTGTGTGCATCCATTCTATCTTGTATAAAGTTTGATAGGCCGTGCTCCATAAACTTTTCAGCCATATGGAAAGCTTCCATCAAAACATTAATTACTTTTTGGTGATCGTTCAATAGCTCACTGAATGCCTGCAATGGACGAGGCAACACAACAAACTCATCAATCGATTTCATTTGAAGATACTGGCCGAGCGAACCAACAGCATATCCATCTGTGCTTCTAATATGTTCAGCAATAGGATCAACAGCGCCAAAAAGCTCTTCGTACATATCTTGTGTGAACTTATGGTAAGCGTAGAAGTCTGGATCTTCAACATTCCAATGAACGTTCTGAGTCTTTAGCGCCAACACAAACGTATCAGCAAGTACTTTATTTAATAGTCTATGCAGTTCGTCCATTATGCCTCCACCTTTGCGCCAGCTCTCCACTGTCTACAGCTCCAATATCTGGCTTTTGTTCTTGGACCTGGATTCTCACAATTGTGTCTTGCTCTGAAAGACTTTCTTCTTTCAGGACTGTCTCTTTTGATTGAAAGGTTTGGATCACCGAACGTCACTTTCTTTACGTTTCCAGATTCTGGATTCTTAACGTAAACAGCAAACTTCTTAGGACCGCCTGGTGTACGGAATGGCTTTCCCATTGTCTTTTCTTCAAGGTCAGTTTCTTCACCATAAAAGTTCTTAATGAAAGAGCCCTTGCGGAACAAATCTGTGTTTCCATCTTTCTTGGCTTTGGCCATGATTCTAGATCCATCTGTTCCATCAATCTTTTTGGCAGCTCTTTGGCCAAGAACTCTTGCAACAAGCTTTTTAAACTTTCCGGGATTAGAACCAAGACGCTTTAATTCAGGCATCTTTTCTTCATTCATTTCAGCAGTAAGATAGTTGGCAACTGTGGAAATGTAATCTTCTGCCAACGTTACCTTCGACTGTACCCACTCAGGAAGGTTGGTATCATCCTCGAGCATGTCGTGAATCTTCTGAGCATTTGCCATGATTGAACGGAGATCAGACTTTGTCATGTCCCCCTCATAGTTATACTCACGGGGATCTTTATCAGCTGCTTCGTTCATAGATTTCCACCCTCCACCTTTCGACTTGTACCACTTTGCTGCCCAGCCATTTGCATAAGCAGAAGGATACACATCAAACTTAGAACGAGCTAGAGCCTTGGCTCTTGACCAAAGCTTTGGATTTGTTGGTGTGCTCTTTTCGTCTAGCTGTTCCATATTCTCACTCAACTTTCCTTTTCCATAATTGGAAACGTTAATTGGTTTACCCTTTCTCTCTGGGTTGGGATCGTGCTTACGTTTTGCACGAACCGCAGCTGCTCTTTCCTTCTTGCTAAGTGATGCTATCTTTTCATTAGACATACACTTAGGCTTTGCTTCTCCTGGCTCTCTAGCACAAGGACCTACTACCTCACCTTTTGTGTTGATCCTTTTCCAGCCACCTTTCGGATGGCTTGGATCAAACCACTGTCGCAGATCTTCATTGAACCGCAACAGTTTCATTTTTTCTTGATGCCCTTTCCAGCTGGACTCTTCTTAGCTGGACCGCTGATAGCCTTAACCTTGCGGCGTGGCTTTACGGCTGGCTCTTCAACTTTTGGTTGTGGTTTGATACTTGCTGTTCTCTTTACTTCGAGCAATTTCTTGAACCAATCTAACATTATCGTCTCCTTAGCAGGTACAGCATTCTGTTAAACAACTGATTGTCATCGACAATTTTTTCCATAATATCATCAAACAAATTTGCTAAAAAGATTTTGTCTGTTAGCTGAAGTTTGTCTACATCACTGATATTCCTCATCTTATTTAGGATAGAGAGAAAACGCTTCTTTTTGTCATCATCGACCAGACCCAGCCTTAGTAATTGTGTTATTTTGGCATAGCGGTCATATGTAAGAGCTGACTCAGCAAGATCTTTATCTTCGTCAAAATATGTCTTGCCTTGATTGATAAACGAGTTTACACGCTCGAAACCGAGTTGTTCGCGGGTTTTCAGATGGTTGTTCCAACTATTATAACCTCTTTCAAACACTTCTTGGATAATTTTGATATCAAAACCGGATTCGTTAGCTTTTTTCTCTAACGCATCATAGCTTTGAACTTGAATTTTTCCCTTAAAGAATGCTTTAGTTCCAGATTTTGGCTTACCAACGTGAGCTGATGCCATTCTTGCAAATTCAGCCTGAGTTACACGTGGTTGAATTCTTGTAGCAATCTGTTTAACTTGTTTCACTCTTTGTGTTAAAACTCTATCGATTGCTTTTTTCTGGGATGGAGGTAGGCTTGTATAAGCCTGTCCTTTATCACCAGCTAATCGCTTCTTAAGAGCCATTCTTGCATATCTTAATGCTTTTTTGTGAAGATTGTATGGAGAAGCATAGCGCATTTGAGCACGCTTTTTGTATTGCTGAATCTTTGCACGGTAACGTCTAAGATTCATTGCACGCTTTATTCGCGTCTCAAGATTTACCTCATTGACTACATCTTCGTTAACGCCAAGACCTTCACGGACCTTATCCATCATTTCTTTTGCATGAGGATGCAAAGCTTTTGGTAATCCAGCCTTAAACTCTTTATGTTCTCCTGCAGCTGCATGAGCTCTCATTTTTGAAGCAGACATTCCCTCAACACCCTCTGCATCTGGGTCTCTACTACCAGCTGACACGACCTTTATTGACTTGAAGCTATAATGATCTGGATGATCGTTATATTTGTGAAGAAGTTTGTGATATTCTCCAACTCTATCCTCTCCAGCAACCACAACAAGATGCTTATTGCCGCTATCGTGCAGCTTTTTTGCAGCCTGAATAATAGAAGGGGAGTCTTTTGATGATCCGTGGACGTGTACTCCTTCTGGAGCAAACTTCTTCACGTATCCAATCTTATCATCTTGAGAAAGCGGGTTTTTCTTGTCTTGGGAATGGCTAACGAACGCATGAGCTGATCCGCCGTGCTCGTTAGCAACTTCAGCAACTTTGTTGAGAAGTTTTTCATGACCAATAGTTGGGGGATTCATTCTGCCAAACGTCATTACGGCAGTTTTCTCAGCCTCCTCGTTTACAGGAGTGTCTGGTGGATTGACAATAATCTTGTCTTGAACAGGTTTGGCGCCTCGAGGGCGGTATTTTGATGGTACAATCGGCCTATCTGTGGTCCGATTAAGCAAATCAGGTGTTGACATGAGGAGTTTACCGAAGCCTTATCCTTTGATGTCTTATTTAGTATTCTTTAGCTTTTCGTTGGCCTCAATTACCTTATCCATGCGAACTGCGCATTCATTATATTGTCCCATTAGCGCAAGCGTGTATTTTAACAGATCTCCTAGAGGGACTTCACCCTTACCTATTTCTTGAATTTCAGGACATTTTTGGAGAAGTTCATTGGAAAGAGTCAGATATTCTTTCTGATATTCGATTGTTGTGCAGCCAGATAAAAGCAACAGAAAGGGTAGATACTTTATCATTTGGATCGCTCTTTATTCAATTTTCTTACAAGCTCGTTAGCAATTTCAGTACCTGTTTCTGGCATTTTGCAATTGATATAGATTGGCTTGTCGACCTCAACTTCGACTTTCTTTTCCACTTCTCTTATGATTGTTTTGGTATTTTTCAACGCTGCTTCGAGGTTAGCATTCAGCTTTGCCAACTCTTCTTGTTGTCTTCTCACTTGTTCTTCGTGTTGCTTTGTTCTTTTAAGTTCTTTTTCGAGCCACTCAGCATTTGCCTTATCTTCACCAGCGTTGTAAGCTTTGTTAACTATCAAGCCAAGAGCAACAGCTGTGATTGCAGCTATACCAAGGTATAGTTTCCATCCTGAAACAAGAGAGAGTATATTACTAATCATTGGAATATTTCTTCCCATTCAATTGCACCAAGAGCGTCGTCACCGTTTGCTGCACCTGTTGCAACTAATGAAAACACAACAGCTGTGTTTGTAAATGAGTTTCGTTCAAGCTGGAATCTAAACAATCCGTCCTCAAGTGTTGTCGCCTGGGCTTTCTCACCGCTAGATACGGTTGAGTATCCAATCACAACATCGCGACCACCTGTATAACCAGTTGCTGAGAAATCATACTCAACTGAAGATACACCATCGGAGGTTGCATTAACCCAGCTAGCGTTTGCGTCTAAGGTGGGATTCACAACAACCTTGTATCTGTAGTTTGTATTGTTTGTCACGCCGACGAACGTTACTTTTCTCGGTATAACGATTGAGTCAAGTCGGTTTGCATGAAGGCGTATACTTACAACAGGGTAAAACGTTGCCGCAGTTGTTAGATCTTTCGGAGAAGCAAGAGGGCGGCCAATACCAAACTGCTTACCAAAAAGTTGATACCCGCCTTCTGATATCACAGTAGAGCAAATCTGCTTCATTGTTGAGTTGGACGCTGTTGTACCTGTGTTTTCAATCTCATAACGAATTGGTAAGCATGCTGTCGTCATGTAGACGGTTGTTCTTAGGTTATCATTGTGAAAAATATGAGCAGGAACCAACTTACCATCAACAACAAATCCACACCGCACATCTCCTACTCCAAGCCACTCCACATCAATCCAAAATATGTTTGTTTTTGAAACATCAAGACCACTACCGTGTTCTGGCCCACTACCTTGTGCAGAGTATCCGTTACCATCAAACGTGTCAACGTTCCAGTTTGTTTGAGCAACTCTCGTATCTACGACCGTGCCGTTAGCATACGATCTCAGAACAAGATAATTGGTCGTTCCGTCGTTTTCTAAAAATATTCCGTTTTGTGTAGAAAAATATCCAACGCGTTGTCTCAGATTAGCTTTAGGTGTGTTCATTGCAAATGTATTCATTACAAGCAACGACTTGCCAGGCTGATAAGCAAACACTTTTGTTGTTTCTCTATAAACGTGAGTGTTTGCTGTTGTGCCAACGTTGAGATCTATAGTGGATTCGTTTGCTTGATATACCGTGTTGCAGCCAGCGCTGTTTGCCGTATTGAACTTACCATTATCTTGATAGCGATGCTGGCTGTCAAAGAGGGTTAGTGGCTCAGATACGCGCATGCGTCCAAACGCATCCGTCAAAGTACCTGCCGGCGTTAGCCTGTCATTCAACATCTGTACTTCAAATCTCGTTACAAGATTGGAGCCATCAAGCTTCTTAATATCAGTTCTAAATTGTGCCATTATTCATCCACCACGTTTCGTTGTCTAATTGTTCTTGCAAACAAGACTTTATCGTGTTCATCAAGGTTATCAATTTGCTCATCTGAAAGATACTTATACACTGAAGGATGATAAGCAAAGGCTCCACGCATTTTCATACCAAGATCATAAACTGTAGGACCAAGTTTATAATCGAAGTTTTCATTTAACGATTGAGCTTTCTGCTCAACCTCTTCTCTAACCTTTGCAAAGTTTGCTCTGCTAAACTCTTCTCTGTGAACAAGCTTCGTCGGTCTGTTGTTTACTGTAGCAACATATCCTTCTGGATTTGTCTGCTTGCCATTGATTGTATGGTCAAAATCGTGATCAGCTGACGAGTTGAGTGCAGTTGTTAAAACATCTTTTGCTTTTTCAATATGATGATGTATTTGCAATGTTCTGTCAAAGTTTTTCTTGTTGCTACGAATGTGATCAACCATTGCATTATGTGTATCTTTCGTCTTCTGTTTACCAGCTTCAGACTTCTTTTCTTCGACTGCCTTGTCCCGACGCTTGACAATATGAGCAACATAACCTTCTGTCGTAGGAGCTTCCCCAGTACGGACAGTTTGATTGATGTAAGCTTTTAAGTGTTCTTCATGACCTTCAATGTGGCCAAAGTCATGACCTTTAGCAAGCCTTTCAGCTGTATCAAGATGTCTGTCGACTTGCTTAGAAGCTTCTGGTGTGATGTTCATTTTGTCTCAGTATCAATAACGTGAGCGTCCGGATGGCTACCAAACTCTGTTGGCTTATAATTATACTTAGCCTTCATGTTCTGAAGATCGCTGCCCTCATACTTTGTGTGGACAGCAACACTGACTTTAGCACGACTCATTACCTTACCGTGTGGGGAATCTTTATGAGCGCTGTACGTAATAGTGTTTGGTGTCATGTGTAGGTGCTCACCGTGCTCTTGCACATCTCCGTGCGTCTGCATTACGTCTCCTTGAAACACACCGTGCTTAGGAGTTACTTTTGGAAGGTGCTTTAATGCCTGGTGAAGCTTTTCCACAAGACCAGGAGCATGGCCATGATTCTCTTCAATATCTTTTCTCGTGTAGTTCAGCTTTGGGTTTTTGTTGAATGCTGACTTTGAAGCAACAAAAAACTTTCCTGTCTCAGGATGATGGCCAAACACGAGAGAAGGAGAACCATCATACTTCGTTGCTATCTTTGCTTTTGATGGCTTACCTTGAAGAGTCTTATGCACCTCACGAAGAGTGTTTAACGCATGGGCAACACCGGCCCCTTTTGCATCAATTACATGATCGCCAGGGTGGGCTAAGTGTGTTAGCTTTTGTTCGTTTGACTCTTCTGTAAGGAAGTTTTGGAAACTCATTTGTGGCCTAGTGTTTTCTTAAAATCCTCGAGATGTTCATCTTTATCCAAATCTACGTGGCTTGGCGTTAGAGCTTTTTTTCCGGCTGGTTGGAACATAACCGTGCGAGCTTTTTTGTTGCCAAGATGTTTTTCACGAACAACAAACTTTCCTTCTCCTTCGAGTCGAGGTAACCCATGACCAGTGGCGTCTTTTTCTCCAACACGGTACGTTCCATGACCACCAACATGAACAAATTGGGCATGATGATCCTGGAGATAAGCCTCAGCGGGATGCATGTTTGGATGTTTCATTACGACTGTTTTAGCTCTCCCACTAGCTGTTGTTTGCACTCCCTTATCGGGGTTATGATGCTCATTCATATGTTCAAGAATTCCTGAACGCTCAATGTGCTTCGCATATTCGGGCCGCTTTTCTCTCGCGCTATCGGGAACGTGCCAACCCTTTTCTGAAGTGTGCTTGATTGTTAATTGTCCCATAGCAGCTGTGACGCCTTCTTTTACTTCTCCACGAAAGACACTCTGAGACGAAGAAACTTTTCCTGGATGTGTGGTACGCTTTTTCTTGTTAATTAGTGTTACATCAGTTCCAGCTGTTGATCCAGCCCCTGATGCTTTTGGATCAGCTAAGCCATGCTGTTTCATTCTTTCTACAAAATTGTGTTCGTAAGCTAACCCTTTATTTTTTGCTTCTTCACCTGGCTTATGCAATTTATTAACAGGGATTGTACTCTTTTCTTTTGAACCAGCAGGAGACACAACGGCATGCAGCTTACCCTCGACGTCATGGGTGCTGTGGATACGAACCATCGTACCTGGAGAGAGATTTCCTGCTTGTTTTCCTACCTCATGTGTAGGCTCTGAAGAACCAACATGAGGATCAATATACTTTGTCTTATGTCTGGCGGCGTCGGCCCCCGAAGCGCTAATAAATCCTCTTGCTTCAACAAGAAAAGTGGAAAAACGTTGTATCGTCACTGCTGTCTCCCAGTGTTAGTTGTAATATATTTATCCAACAAAAAAGCCGCGTTAAGCGGCTTGATTTTGGTGTAATCTACTATGTTTTGGTACTCTTGACAATAAAAACTCCATTTGGTCAAAAAGTATCTTGCGATTCTGCAAAATCATCGTCTCAAACATGTTTGGAGTGTATGGAACATATAACAGCTTCATTCCAGCCTCTTCAGGCGTCATATCTTCTTTTTCGTGGTTACATGGCACACAAGCTGACACAACATTCGTCCAAGTGTCTGGACCTCCACGACTTTGCGGAATCACGTGTTCTTTTGTCAGCTGGTAATCTAAAAAATTATTGCCACAGTAAGCACAAAGATGCCGATCGCGTGCAAACAAAGTGCGACGATCGAGAGTAGGAACAGCGCGAAATAATCTATCAGTAACCTGCGGTCCATTGACTGCAACGATTGAATTAACTTCGATAAACGATCTTTTATTAGTAATTGCATTGATTCCACCATAAAATACTTTGATCGGCGATCCAGCTTCCCAAGCAACCTTGTTTTTAGCGTAATAACAAATTGCAGTTTCGACATCAGTCCATTCTTTTGGAGTTCCCGAAATGTCTGTCACAAGGATTGCTGGATACACTTGAATCTCCTATTGCAAAATATATTGTTTGAACCTATCTAGGTTTTGTTGAACATAAAGGGGAAGAAAATCTAGACTACGCTTCTTGCAACGCTCTCCACTTGCATTTGCTGATGTGTTATCTCCAAAGTACAATCTGCCTTCTTCAATAGCCTTTTGAATGTTTTCTTCTGAAACGATTTCATCTTTATTATACTCAACATGAGCACACGCTGCAATCTTACTTTTCAACTGTTCGTAGCCACCCATTGAAGAGAAATGCCAGCCAGCATCATCTAGATTCTGAAAGTCGTGTTCGTATCCTGGGGTGTTGGAATGCCATCTAACGTCTGTGGGGGAATGCAGATCCCTACCGATTCTTGCGTGGAATGCTTTTGCATGGTCAGGATTGTAAAGAATTGGTCCTCGTGAAGGAACGTCAAAAGAATAATTAAAAAAATACATGCAATAATGCATATTGAAAGCCACAGGCGTGTTGTTTTGCTCATAGAGTTGTTTTGCCTCAAGTAATTTTTCTGGTCTGGGAATTTCATCTAGATCACTATAGAAACAAAGATTGTCGCTGGGCCTCACGTGATCTAGTGCATGGAGAAACCAATCCCGCTGGCCGTTCTCATTGCCCCACACTTCGTAGCCATGCTGGGCATTGTAGCCAGGATAAACAACATGAATAATCTTTGATTCAAACTGCTGGAAACGTTTTTGGTTTTTGGCAAAGTGTAACGGCTTGTCTTTACCAGAGTGAGTAGTAAGAGATTCAACAATGACAAACTTTTCTATGATCGGATCCAAAGTGTGGAGTCGGATCTCAAGAAGATCAAGCTCATCATTTATCATCATACAGTCAAACATTACTACTCCTAAAATTGGTGCTGGATGTCTGGATTGAACAGACGACCTATCGCTTACAAGGCGATTGCTCTACCACTGAGCTAATCCAGCGATTGGTGGAAGTGACAGGGATCGAACCCGCGACATCCAGCTTGCAAAGCTGGCGCTCTCCCAACTGAGCTACACTCCCCCTAAACTGCCACCTCAACTAAATCGTGCTCTCTATCAAGATACTTAAACTGAAGCTTGACAGGATCAAATACTTTCATCTCATTAAAAACAACTTGGGGGTCAAACGGACCACACGTGTAAACGTCGAACTGAATCAGTCCTGGCTTACACTCATCCCAAACGTGAATTGCTATGTGACTTGTTTCAATGATAACAACTCCGGTCAAACCACGATTGCCTGGTACATCGATATAGCTTACGATAGGACCTTGACACACCTTCATACCAATCTTAGCAACAAGTTCATTCAACCATGTGTGTAGCCAGTTGCGATCGGTTGGTGGATTATTAACTTCTGCTCTTATTATTACGTGCTTATGTACAAGTGCCATGTCAGTCCTCTAGGTCGTAGTATTCATCTTTCATCCAAGCTTCTTTTTGTCGCTCGGCATCGGTTCTTGGGTCTTTAAGTTTACGTTGTTCTTCTATTTCTTTACGAACTTTTGCATTACCAAAAACTCTTTCCCAGTTAGCGTCGAATGTTTGCTGATCAACAGAAAACGGTCTTGGCTTTGATCCTTTTCCAGCTTCTCTCATTTCGGTTTCCTGCAATGATATCCACGAGCATCAAACGGATCTAGTAGATTGGCACAAATCCAAATAGCAATTGCTCCCCTCCAGTTAGGGTCATCCATATGACTTTGCAGTCTCGATGTTAACAACCACGTCTTTGGCAATTCGAGAAACAGTATAGTACCAACCACAATATTAATCAACACATCCATAATGATTCCAATTGCTGCTAAAGGATATGCAAAAAATTTTGTAGCGAGAGGCATTGTCTTTCTTGCAGCCATTAGATTCATGACAGCAAGATACATTCCCCAAGTAAAGAAACACGCTATAAAAACCCAGAAAATAATTTGCAATGTTATCATATCATCCTCTCAAATATTTCATTAACATTCCTGGAGAAATGTCGTTGTCCGGTAACCCAAGCATTTCAGCAACAAACTCCGAGCATGCTTGGTTTCTATTTGTTTTATCTTCAGGCAGCTTAATATCGAAGTGCGTAAACATAAACTCACGCAGTCCTATGTAGGCTGCACTAAACCACCCATACTCAGCTGTTCCTGATTTCTCTAAAGCTCTTGCACTGATTGTGTTCCAATCTTTTGGAGCAGCAACAATATCTAGCTCTCTGTCTTGATACTGGGAAGCAGTAACAATTCGTAAACCGCCATGTGTCGTTGACTCAACAACCATTAGTCTATCTTTGTACCAGAAGACGAAAGCCGCGTGAGTGTACTCAGACTTCGTAAACCACGAGGTCAGAGTTGAAAGGAAATCTTTTCTATTAACGTGAAGAAAAAGAATATCTCCATCCTTGGCTACTTCTCTGAATTGATCGTATCTCATTTGCTATCTATAATTTGTTTACGGACAAATTCTCTTTTCATTTTCAGATCGTCAATTTCGCGTGTTATTTCTAGACGTGTCACTTGGTTCTGCGTTGAAAGAAGTAGCCGCTCGCGTTGCTTGATTGCATTGTCATAATATTCAAGCTGAAACATCAGGTTGCGAGCGCTGTTTTGATTCATCAGCTTAATCTGCTCACCCTGGTTTCTAACAAGTTCTTTAACATCTTGAGCATGAGCGTACCGTGATTCTATGGAAATCACAGAAACTACAATAGCTGTGACAACGGCAATAGCACTCGATACCATACCTAAATTCTCCTTTACGAATTTAACGTACTCAATGTTTTTCGTAGGCATAAAAATACCCCAATAACGTTGATATTATTAGGGTATTTATGTTTGGCGGAAACGGTAGGATTCGAACCTACGGACCTTTACAGTCGACAGTTTTCAAGACTGTTGCAATAAACCGGGCTCTGCCACGTTTCCTTTTATGCTTCTGGTTCTTTAAGCTTATCCACTGGTATACTTTCACTACAAGTAAAATGTTTACGCATCATATCTTTTCTAATCATTGATCTGGCAACACTTTGTTCATCTTGCATTGCTGTTACAAAAAAGCTAGAATCTATAATATCATCTTCAATTGTTCTAAGAGCATGTATGCACACCGCTACAGTATTATCTTCAAGAGCTGTTAATTGATGTTTTGCATCTTTACGTATAAAAATAAATGTTGGCGCTTCAAAAATTTTTGTGCCTTGGTGTATATTATCTTCGCTGAACATATCTACTTGTAAACGGCCAGTTGACAGCAAAGTACCATGGTCATACGTGTGACAATGGCCTGCCTGTACATCACCCCTATTTTTAAAATACATTAACCTGCAGTATACATTGCTTACAGCTAAGATTTTAATTTCGGGTGTACTCATTGTTGTAAGTAATTCTTCATAGCATTATATTTTGCACGTATTACAGTTCTTGTGCTAACCTTGGCTTTTCCTGCTTGTCTATTTTTAAGCGACTTCGTACCTTCCTTACGACCACGTCTACCACCACAAGACCTACGAACTTTTCTTGCGTTGATTGTTCCATCAGGATTCAAAAACTTCTCCGCTTCTTCTTGTGTAAGCTTCATTTTATTCTCCGATTAGTGGTGCCTCGTGATGGAATCGAACCACCACTATTCGCCGTGTAAAGGCGACGTTTTACCATTAAACTAACGAGGCTTAATTATAGTCAAACCTGCCTCCTTATAAGCTTCTTTCATTCCGTTGCTTCTAATACCATGCCCGACATCTGTATTTCCTGGATCAGCATTGTCGAACCAAATAAATGGTACTATTGCGACAACACGAGGATTTTTCAAAGCAAAATTAACAAACGGTTTGGGATCTTGTCTCCACTTATCACATCCTCCAGGTATAATCATTGTCCGTTGATCCCCACGAAGCTTGGAAACCATTCGTCTATACTTTGCTCCTAATGCCTTTGCCCCCACATGGTATTCATCAAAACCAACCCAGTCATAATATTCCATACCTGGGTATTTTTCTGACCCGGTATAAAAAACAGCCAAAGCTGTGTTTTTCAATTCTGAATATTTTTTCATTACATTTCTTATGGCGTTGTTTGCTTTTGCAATTTCTTCTGAGCTAATATTAGCTCCATCAGGTTCGTCAGTGGGGTAAATTGCAATGACGTCGTTCAAATAATCATCTTTACTCAACTTACGAAACAAATCATCTAATTCTTCAACTGCCTTAGGATTAAATTTACGGTCAACATAGCAATCATTTGTCATCATGATTACCGACTTTTTTCCTACATTGCTTGCTTGTTGAACACGCTGATAAACGCAATCTCCCCAGGACAAAGGATGTCTATCCCATGCAGCAATCCAAACCATGTTGGTATGATCTTTGGTTTCTTCTAACTGATAAGACATATCTCCATAGTAACCAAAGTAGATTTGATCACGTAAACCAGAATAAGAATCTTTGGCTGTTAATTTGAGATACACTATAACAACCAACATTACTATGATGAGAAGAAACAATGCTAAGTTCATGATGTACCTCAGTGCAAATAAATGTATTTATGGCCTGCCCGAGACGATTCGAACGTCCGACCAACGGCTTAGAAGGCCGTTGCTCTATCCACTGAGCTACGGGCAGATGTTCGTATTATACATTAACTCCAGAAAAAAACAAACCCGCCGAAGCGGGTTTGTGTCGGAGCTTATAACAAATTAAAACTTGTACTTGACACCAAGCACGACGAGGTTACCGTCAAGAGTCTTAACGGCTGGCTCACCCCACTGACGCATTACATCAACAGTGGCTGTAAGCTTCTTATCAAGTGGCAGCTTGAGACCAACACCAGCAACACCAGCAAGGCCACTTGGACCATCCTTAGCGTTAACATGTGCGGCACCTGCCTTCACTGCAACTCTTGCATCACCAAGCTTGAGGACATTGAGACCACCAACAAGGCTCCAACGATCTACTTTGCTATCCTTTGTAGTACGATCGAAACCTGCGGTAAGATCAAGACCCTTGAAGCTTTGACCAACAGTAACGCCAACAGCATTACGATCTGTGTCGTAGTTACGGTGACCGGTGACACCAACTTCAAAAGCAGAAGCTGAGCCAGCAGCAAGAGCTAAAACAGCACTAATTACGAGTTTCTTCATGTTACTACCTCCTTTGTTAATAAAAGCACCTATTGCTAGGTACAAGATATATAGCCTTCCCAATTTTTTTTATTCAACTACCCAATACGCTTTAAGATCTTTAATCTTAAACTGCCAATAATGCTGTGACAGGTTTTCTGCTATAAACCATCCGCCATGTGGCATAATTCTAAACGATGATGGGGCAAAGTTTACAAGTGGTATGTCATACGATTTTTGATCAACGACAACCCACTGATCGGCGACTTTTTCCATTAGAAAATAACGTAGATAACCGTCAGCGTTTTTAGCTACCTTCTGTCGGTATTCACCAGCAACAAAAATGACAAAGTAATCAGTCTTGTCTTTCAAAGCAACAGATGTTGTTTGAGAGCCCAGCACACAATTGCCACCTGTAAAGAAAACTGCCATCGATGCTGCGTTTCGTTTATCAGCTGGTCCACATAATGTTTCAGGATTGTAATATTCAGAAACGTTGCCAAGTATGATACCGTTACTGTTTAGCTTGTTACCATCAATTCTGCTACGAAGACCAACAACAAAATGACCGGTATTTTGTTCTACAAAGAAATTTTCTGATCTAAACTCAAACTGAATTACGTGTTCCAACGCTCCTGCAGGTGGATTCGAGTTTGGTGTGGCTATGTACCCTTCCCAGCTGCCCCAGGGTGCAGTGATAAAACTGCCAAACCCATGCTCCCAGTTGTAAAATGGCACATCGTGTGTCACGACTGCGTTTGACATTGCTAACTTTATGTCAACAATTCTAGCTACTGTACCAGCTGTAGTTGTTTTTAGCATTACAATTGGTGTAGCTTCAGCTGTTTGAAATAAAGAAGCAATTGTAATAATCAAACCAGCAAAAAAAGCTTTAACAAAAAACATATATCTCTCCTTATAATATGATCACCCATCACTAGGTATAAGATATATATCCTTCTTAGTTGGCGGAGACAGAAGGATTCGAACCTTCGATACAGTTTTTAAACCGTATAACTTCTTAGCAGGAAGCCGCTTTCGACCACTCAGCCATGTCTCCTTTGGAGCGGGATAGCGGAATCGAACCGCTGTCGTGAGCTTGGAAGGCTCTCGTTCTACCATTAAACTAATCCCGCATGGTGGGTGCCCAGGGATTCGAACCCCGTATGCCTGAGGCGACAGATTTACAGTCTGCTGAAGTCACCAATGCTTCTCGGCACCCTACTTAATATCCATCCATTTATCAAGTGGACACTTTTGACGTGCAAGCCCCACCTTTAGACCGACAAGACATTTGCACATGTTACATAAATTTATCTGTGCTTTGTATTCAGGACACGCATGACAAATGGCGAGTCTTTCAGCCTGTACTTCATCTGAAGCAGGCTGGAGAACCCATTTTTTTAAATTATTGAGGTGAGACATTTTTATATATGAAAAAAAGTTGAGAAACTAAAGCGACCAGCAAATTCCGTACCATCTACATTATTTTCTATTTGTTTTACGCCGTGTTTAGCCCATGAAGGAAATAGAACTCCGCAATTACTTGCTGCCGACAATTCACAGTCTATATCGGGAAAATAAAATTCTCCACCGGTAAACATCCTTGGCTCCCGAAATAACCAAAATACATACGAATAACACGCATTATCTAAATGCGGCTCATAGTAATTAGAATCCGCATAGTAGTTTATTAATGTGTTATCTCTATTTGTATTTCTAAAAAGATTTAGTGTGTAATCTTGTTTAAAGTAATCATCCATTTCTTCGCAGCTAAAAGGTTTTTTATACAATCTAAGATAATTAGACGTGTGTCTGTTCGTGTACATCTCGTCGAGCCATATGCCGTATCCTTTTTTTAGAAGCTTGTTACCTTCATAAGCGCTTCCCAGCTGCTGTTCATTTTTTAGTTTGTTGAAATCACTCAAGAATGTTACTTCAATCCAAATTTTTCCCAGCTCTTCTTCATTAAAAATGTTCTCAAACACCACAAAATTAAATTTGTCAGATTTAACTAAGTTAGATTTCATCTTTGTTTCCAAAACCAAATGGGCATTTCTTTTGCTGACTTAAAAGTTTGTCTGTGTGTTTTTTTCTTATCTGGTATCTGTTAAAGGCGGAGGACACACCAACATCAACAGGTGCATACCGCTCAATTTCTTGTACGGAAACAAGGTGGTTTCTTATCTCAACTTTTTCTTCCGTGAGAGGAATTAAAAAAATCATCGGCTGGCCGGCTTGAATTGTGAATGAATAAGGCTTATCTCCGTAACTAAAAAACATGTTCACGTCTGTGGTATGCTGATAAAAGTAGTCTACAATAGCATTTGGAAAAAAATAAGCCATTGTATTCCTACACCAGAAACTATCAACCCAGGCAAACTTAACATGCCTGCTTGTCTTGAAGAACCAGGGAGTGCCTATTTTAAAATGGTCGTAGTTATCTGGGGGAAGAAAAGAACCATATTGTTTAGGCTTATGCTCACCATGTGCTCTTAGTGGCATGGCAGCATTCCATTCCCATTTTTTATTTTTGCTGTCAATGTGAAAATCGAGAGTGCACCACATATTAAGAGAAATTGCATTTTTAAAATATTGTTTAAATCCCTCACAATATTTCATATTTCCCGGAATGTTTATGTCAAGATTTTTGAACCAATCAGGTAAAGAATACACAGCTTTTTGTATCTTATGTCTATCATACACTATGGAGTCATAGGTAAAACAATCCAATACAATCTTTTTTCGCTTAAACCAGAAAAACATAATATCTCCCAGGAGCAGAGGTGGCTCCTCGACGTGGGATCGAACCACGGACCAATTGATTAACAGTCAACTGCTCTACCGCTGAGCTATCGAGGAATAAATACATTAGATTAACGTCCCCACACTTGAATAGTCATTCTTAAATTGGAAGTGAAAGGACTAACAGGTGTGACAAGATGATAAGTTTTTCTGTCATTTAGTACCATGGTATTAAATTCTGGTACGATAGCTTTATATTCATTTTCATGCTGGTGTATAAAAATACCACCATCGTTAATGCTCCATTGCCTATTCATATAGATTGTGGCACCAAACAAATAATTATCATCGTTGTGCAAAGCAATTCCCGCATTTTTGTCCCACAAATAATGTTGAATAATTAAAAAGTTATGAGTAGGTAAGAGGTGTGTTATTTCTTTCGATATTTTATCATGAATATCATTATCAACCACAGTTTGATAAGTAGAACCCTGTATTCCTGTTCTTAATCCAGGGTGCCAAAATAAAGAGCTTGGTGCCCAACAATTATCACCAAGTTTTTTCTCTACCTTTTCAAAAATAACTTGGTGGAGTTGTTCGGATAATACATTTTTAAATACTTTCACCGTTTAGTTTCCTTCAGCCTTATAGGCGTCAAGAGTACGCTTGAACTTGCCGGCGTGTGAACGCTCAGCTTTAGCAAGTGTCTCGAACCAGTCAGCGATTTCATCAAACCCTTCTTCGCGAGCAGTCTTAGCCATACCAGGATACATGTCGGTATACTCGTGGGTTTCTCCTTCAATTGCAGAATGGAGAGCTTGTTCGACGTTCTTAACTTGTTCGCCAGTACCAGGATCACCAGCGCCAAGGTTCAACAAATACTCCATGTGGCCATGAGCGTGACCGGTCTCACCCTCAGCCGTGTTACGGAACACGTTAGCCACTTCCTGTGCACCAGCAATGTCGGCCATGTTTGCAAAGTAAAGATAACGACGGTTAGCCATCGACTCACCAGCAAACGCTTCTTTTAAACATTCTGCAGTCTTGCTTCCCTTCAACTCCATGATATACTCCTTACGGTTAAAAATAAAAAAAAATGGTCGGAGTGGAGAGATTCGAACTCCCGACATCCTGCTCCCAAAGCAGGCGGTCTGACCAGGCTGACCTACACTCCGTTTGAAATGGTGCCCAAAGAGGGACTCGAACCCCCACGCCTTTCGGCACTTGCTCCTAAGGCAAGCGTGTCTGCCGTTTCACCACTTGGGCTAGTCCCACAAATCACAAAAATACTTCCCAAACAAATCAAAACCCTCTTGCATTTTTTTCCTATGATTGTCCACACCTATCCAATCACACACGCCGTGCTCCTCCCAGATAAGAGGATGAGTGTTAACCTCGCTATCATTATCTTTTTGATTCAACATTGCATCAAGATCGATCTTAGGTTTTACAGTCCAATACTGATCTTCCCAGTTAATAAGCACTTGCTCAAAAGACCAGATCATTTTATCCATCAGCTCATCCCAATGCATGTGACCAGCTTCCCATGCTGCGTTGTCCTCTTCACTGTAGAAATCAAAACAATATTGGGAACTGCCCGTTGACGTCAACGCAAACTCAGGTAACGATCCTGGAGCGCCATGCTTTGTTTCTTTTAGCTGTTTAAGCATCGGAACAATAATGTGAGCAAGCGTTAAATCCATTGACCAAGTATCATGTTCTTCTATTTGAACATTAATGACCTGTTGTTCATCTCTGCCCTCCGGATAGGGACCAATGTTAACCTTCATGCTATTTCCTACAGATCGCAGAGTTAGATCCATGCTCTTTAACTTCGACCGACACTAGACGACATCGAGGAGAGAACCCAGCCGCCTTCAACCATTGCTCTGTATATTCAAACACAAGCTCAGCAAACTTCTCACAACCGCCGGCCTCGACTTCGACAATGTCAGCAATACCCTTGCGATGGGCCTCACGGAACCATTCAATCTCGGGATCATCTTTCGCTACGAGAAGTTTATGGTCGAACGTATCTTCTAACATCTTACGGAGACCTTTGAGACCACCAAAGTCGACAACCCAATTACGATGATCGAGCTCGTCGGCTTCGAATTCAAAACGGAACGCTAAAGCATAACCATGAATAAACCTACAATGGCTGTCTGCTCGCCACTGACGGAAAGCAGCACTGAATCCAAGATCATGACCAAAAGTTTTAGTACTTCTATATCGAGCCATAATATCACCTCATTAACAAAAAAATCTGGTAGTAGGCCAGGGTTACGATCCCTGCCGTTCCAGCCCATCTAGCCAGTCTCCCGGGTTTATAAGACCCGGCCGCACACCAGTGCTGCCTACCATAATAAAATTATACCACATATAAATTTATATATCAATACGTTGGCTTAAAATCTTGTTCTAAGTCAAATTGTTTAAAATATTCTTCCAACTGATAACGTCTTTTGAATCTAACATAGAGACCAGGTTCACGACCATACGCTTCTACTTCCCACGGCTCGTCCCAATAATCAGTTGATTGAGGAATCCATCTTCCTCTCCACTTCTTTAAGTCCCCGTCTACATAACCATGAGCAAATTGCCACGCATGTACAATCTCATGGGCAAGCGAAGAAAAAAGTCTAGGTGGATTCACTTTTACAAGATTGATTCTGAATTTTTTTGGAAGCTCATTCGTTTCATAATCAATAACTTCACATTCACCCTCGCTTTTATCCTCAAGTTCCTTTTTAAGGTGTATAGAAAACCTAAGGCCTTTAAGTCTTCTTTTGTCTCCACCAAACAATCTTTCACAATAATCATCGACAGCAAGCTTCAAAAGCTTTTTGATATAAGGATCGGTACAGTTGTATACTGCTATCCTCATTATTCGTCTCCGTCTACTAGTGCGTTAAGAATGTCCCTTGAGCAATCACAAATCCAATTCGGCATTGTGAATAAGTTAAAAAAAGCAATTCCAATCGCTCTGCAAATTGCCATCATAAAGTCGACAAACACGAACCCAACCATGCAACAGAATACTATTGGTACAAACAATGCGTAGAACAAAACTTTGGTCATTTGAAATCGTCGAACACATTTTTGGAAAGTTTCTCTCCAAAAGATTTACCAGAAGGCGTCTTGTCAAAAGAAGGACCATCATCAACGATATCATTCTGAGCATGCTGCTCAACATCATACAGCTTGAACTTCGGACGATCTACACCCACAACAAATCGCTTGTTCATGTTCGGATCGTTGTATCGATTCTTAAGCTGCTTAACAAGCATTTGGTTCAAGTCCTGTAGTTCTTCTGGCGCCATCAGGGCAATCATTAAATCAGCCGTTGCCGGAAGACCAAAACTCTCAGAAGTATCTTCAAGACCCACATCTGTACTTGAATATCCAGATCTTGTAGTCTGAGTAGCACTAAAGATCGGAACATTGAATTCTACTGCCAAACCACGCAATTCTTCAGCAATTGCTTTTACGTAACTATATGAATTTACGTTAGAACCAAACTTCAACCTTGAAGAGACCGCTATATTTAGGTAATCTACGTATATGATATCAGGAATAAAATTCCTCTTTATTTTCAACTCGTTAAGTAAATGTCTGAAATGACCAGTTCCAGCTGAAGCGGTAGGATACTCCTTAATCACCAACTTTCCAGCAATCGAAGACTTGACACGATCAAGCTTTTTATGATAGACATCCCTTGGCAATGTAGAAAGCTCATCAATCGACAAGTTCATCATGTTTGCATCGATTCTTTCAGCAATTCGTTCCTCAGCCATTTCTAAGGTGATATAGAGAACATTATATCCCTTTGTCAGATTAGCAGCAGCACAATGACACATAAACAACGACTTACCAACACCGGTACCAGCCAATACAATGTTTAGTGTCTTTGAAGGGATACCACCCTTGGTAATCTTATTCATGTAGTCAAGGTCAAACGGAATCCGCTTTTCCTTAATATGATAAAAGTCATATCGCTTATCAGCATCAGCAAAGAAGTCGTGGCCAACAGCTGTATCAAACGAAACAGCTAACGCATCAGACAACAGTTGAGGAATAGCTCCCTTAGGTTTCTGGCCGGTCTTATCGTCAAGAATCTGAATCGACTGCATGATTGCATTGTAGATTGCTTTGTCTTGGCAGAACTTCTCAGTTTGCGTGACAAGCCACTCTCTATCGGTTGCTTGGTCATAGTTCAGCTCATCAACAAACTTCAAGAGAGTCTTACAACCATCATCAGAGACACTGTCGATGTTGTTAATCTCGATTGCTAACGCCTCCTTCGATGGAAGCTTGTTATGCCTATTAACGAATTCGTAGATTAGTTTGAATAATGTTCTATCAAGATGATCAGCAAAGTAGTCTTCCTTAACGAACGGAAGTACTTTTCGAGCGTAGTTGTCATCATAAACAAGATGACTAAAGATCAATTTTTCAATCATGATATACCTTAGATTTGAGAACCGTAGCTAAATTCTTTCTTAGCATGCTCCTCTAATAACTGTAATACTTCTGCAGTAAAGAACTTCTCAGGTTCTGTATTGATTTCCTTACCGAATACCTTACGTCCATCAGGCAACTCAAAACGAGTAGACACTTTCTTGAACACTTCCCATTTCTCAGCAAGATCGAGAAGACCATAGTACTTGTCAAGACCCTTATCGTAAGTTACCAAAACAGACACATCCTGGTTCTCTTTAGAGATACGAGACTTATACATCTTCACTTTGACAAGACTACCAATTACATCACCATCGCCATCTTTCTCTTTCTTCTTTGACAGCATGGCAATAGTACTTGCTGCATACTTGAGACCAGTACCACCACCAAGTTCCTTTGTAGGCACATAACTGCCAACAAGCTCATACACATGGTTAGTTACAAGCATCGGTACCTTGACTTTCGCAAGCTTGAGGGTTAAGACTCGAAACGCAGCCTTGATCACCTGAGCCTTGGTCATGTCTCTAGCTTCTTTACCTTCAAGACTATCTTCCATTTCCTTAGTAGACGACAACAGGCCAAGACTATCAAGAACAAACATCATGGGAGGACGCTTGTCTTCTGGCTGCTTCTCATATGCTTCAATCATCTTCAACGCATGGGTCTTAAACTTCTGGATTGTATCTGGCTCAGAAATGATCACACGCTTTACATCAATACCACGTTGCTCCATCATTCCTTTCGTGACCGCCGCTTCGGTGTCGTAGTAGACAACTCCTCCGGTTGGGTTCTTTTCAAGGAAAGCTCGGACGATCCCAAGAACGAAAAAAGTTTTACCAGTAGCGGACTCTCCTGCAAAAGCAGTAATTTTATTATCAGGTACGCCGCCAAAGAGGCTGCCTGAGAGAACAGCATTGAGAGCATAGCTCCCAGTATCAATATAAGACCCAAACTCAGCACTACCAAGCCCGTCACTGGCAAGAGAAGTATCTTCATCTCCAACCTCCTTAATCAATCCACGAAAAAAATCACTCATAGGAATTCTCCATTCTCACGCTCTTTATAAAATTCACTCAAAAATTTCAAACCAAACCTATTTGCCTCTTCAGTCACCCACTTTTGCATTGACCCTTTAGTCATTAACATTGCAACGTAGTTCTTCTTCTCTTCTTCAGACAGCAACATATAATACGATGGCAATTCACTCATAATAACCTCCATTTGCTATACTTTACTAGATAATCCGTTTCGAATCAAGCTCTTGTATTTGTTCATGTAAATGTTACCTGTAAAACCAATGTTTGCTGCTATGATTAACAATATTGCTAATGGATCAAAAACAAAAATAATGATAATAATTAACAACCTCACAGCTTTGTCTTGATACTTATTAGATTCCTCACCATAAATCATCTCAGTAATATATTTGATCGGACCTAACTCTGCTGTAGCAATATCGTTTTGCTGCTTTAGAGGTAGTAGCTCTTTATTGAGATTGGTTATTGTGTCGGAAGCTTGCTTTATCTCACGTTGCAGATTATCGCGCTCAGGCTTTTGTCTTTGACGTACTGTAATTGCTTTGTCTGCATCTACCTTTTCAACAACGGTATCTAAATTATCCAATGCACGCTGAGCGTTCTTAATTCTACGCTCTTCGTTTGTTACTTGTATTTGTAATGCAGATATCTGATGACCTGTCGATGATTGCTGTACATTTTGTTCTATATGGGCTTTTGACAAAAAGCCAAAAGTTCCCATTGAGGTAATCATAATCAACGTAACAATCGCACCCAACAAGTAACCCTTCATCAGCTTTGGACACGTCTTCCAGTTTCTGTATAACCACGAAGCAGCTACAATCTTTGCAAGCTCAAGCGATCCGCCCATAATGACGATTGGCCAGAATGAAGCAGGAAAAATTGCAGTAAGACCAATTACAGAATAATACGCACTAATACCTGACAGTAATAATGCTGTTGCAAGTACGATGTAATTAATTACGTAGCTCATCTAACAGAAGCTCCTTAAACTGATTAAGCTTCTGTTGGCGATTGGGCCAAAAGATATAAGTTTTCTCAGGATTAGAAGCCAGGTTATTGAGAAATGGAATAAGCATCTTTTCGAGCTTACCCATTTTTGCTTGATAGTATTCGATTGTCTTTTCAGCGTCTTTGATCTGACCCTTGAGACGTGTTTCTGCTTCTTTGACTCCCTCTTCAACAGCTTGCATCGTGAGCTGTTCGAGCTCCTCCTCACTTACTGTTGAAAATCCAAAGTCAAAACTCCAATCATCGTTTTTGGTAGCCATATTGTCCTCAGCTAAAAAAGTCTTCCAGAGTTACTTTCTTTTCGGTGTGCCATCCAATAACATCCAAGATGGTTTTGAGTGGTTCAAGAAATGACTTCTCAAATTGTGTGTTATAATCTATATATTTAGCAATATCGACAGATTTAAGCATAGTGCCCGAAGTGGACACTACTTTACACATGAACGGATTCGGCTCTTTCAAGTAACAAAACTTAATCTTTTCACCATCTCTAACAATCGGATGTTTTAGTGTGAGCTTATTTTTCTTCAAGTAATGGTTGTAGACGAGCGCTCCCTTAACATGGATAGGTGTACCCAGCTTGTAGATTGTCGAAGCATCAGCATATCCCTTCTGGACAACACGACCCATGCTGTCACGTTCATCATACTCCTGCATACCACGAACGCTTCTTGGAAAAGCGACTTCCTCGAACGGCAGCTTACTAAACTCGGTCCTAAACTTTTCAATAAACGCGATCAACTCATCTTCAGTTGACGTCATAATAATCTCAAGAGACTTCTTAATGTTGGACCGACAAGCGCTGGGTGTTGAAGACCGTACTGCTTCGATACCCATCATCTTCAACTTTGGCTTTTCGTAAACAACACCCTCTTGGTTATACACATTAAGAATGTAGTGCTTCTTTGCAGTCCAAATTCCTTTGTCAGCAATACACTCACGTTTCATCTTCATCTTCTGATCATACGCATTGACTCGTTCAGCAAGCTCTTCATAACACTTATCAATGTAGGGTTCAATCTTCTCCTGACAAACCTTATCAAGAAACTTCACCTTATCATGGACCGTTTGATTGGGCTTCCAAATTAATTTATCCATCACAGCATCAAACGTGATATACATTGAGTCGGTATCACATGCAATCACATAATCGACATCTTTCGTTTTGAGAACATTGTTGAGGTAAGCGTTGATCCTGTTCTCCATCCACCGAATAGCAAGCTGGCCGGACTTTGTAATCGACTCTGCAAGGTTTGTGTCGAACCATCGAAAGTATACGTTCGAGAGAGCACCATAACAACTATTCAGCTGAATCTTCTTTGCAAGCTGAATATTGTGGCATCTTGCGATTTCCTTCTCTAGATCATACGTCTTGTTCTTTTCATACTGTTGCTTTGCTTCGATCATTCGCTTCTTATATACGACTCGATCGTCGTACATCTTCTGCATTAAGATTGGTAAGAATCCCTGATAGTCCTTATCGAACATGCATCCGGATGCAGCCATCGTAACGTTGTTAACTTCGAGCTCACTCTTAAGGTTTGGATCACTCAACATACCATTGAGAATTCCATCCACCGTTACACGCTCATTCACCCCTCTAAATGTTTCAGGAGAGATATTGTACTGCATGATCAAGTGAGGGTACAGACTATTCAAGTCGAACGACACAACCCAGTTATGCATTCCAACTTGAGGATCTTTAACATAGGCGCCAACAATCGTTTCACTCTTCTCACCCTTAGTAAAGTTGTTTGGTACAGCAATCTTTTTGTCGAGCAAGTAATTGTGAATAATTACATCCCACATACGAACAGAAGTAAACGCATCAATTAAGTTCACTTTTGCGTCATAGGCAATCGCGAATACTTGCTCAATAAACTTTAGTTTGTCTTCAAGCCTATAAACAAGATCAACGTCCTTAATGTTATACTCAATAAACTTCTGAAAGTCTTTTTCACACAACTCGTCCAAAGACTCATACTCGGAGAAGTCGACCTTCTTCTCACCAAGCTCAATGAATGCAATGTGATCAAGCTTAAAGCTTTCTTGTTGAGAGAATGAAAACTTCTTATACAACTGAAGATAGTCGAGTACAGTTACACCAACTGGAGTATAGATTGTTTGTGGCTTACCAAAGATCTCAATCTCGCGTGTGTCAAGTTTCTCCCACGGCGATAGTTTCTTGGCAGCATAGTCACCAAGAACTTTTGTAATTCTATTAACGAGATAAGGAACGTCAAAGAACTCAATGTTCCATCCTGTTACAACATCCGGCAAGAAGTATTCACTGTTCCATGCTTTCAGAAACTTCTGAAGAAGTACTACTTCACTCTCGCACTTTACATAGTGAATATTCTTGTCGGCCGCTGTAAACTCGCCTTTACCAAACACAACAATCTTATCATTCTTACGCAATGAGATAGCAGTTATCTCATTATCTGCAGCAACAATGTCAGGAAAGCCATCTTTCGACTCACACTCAATATCGATCGTGACAACAGAAATCAGCTTGGGATCATAATCAATCTGACCAGGGTAGTATTCGTGAATAAAAGGATAGACGAAGTTAGTCATTCCATACACTTCCATGTTGGAAGTAGAACGAGCTAGCTTAATATATTTTTGGGCTTCAAAGACATCGTCAAAGTCAAGACGGTCAAGCTTTTTGCCTTTCGTTGTCCTATACTCACCATTTTGACTTTTGGAAGGAACAAAGAGGAACGGCTGACATGGAACGGAGACGGCGATTGGCTCACCGTCTTCGTAACCACGAATAAGAAATTGACTTCTATCTTGATAGACGTTTGTATAAAATCGACTCATAAGACCTCATAACGAAACTACCACCTTACACGATTCAAACAAAAATATCAAGTGCTTGTTTATACAACGACATTCTGTGGTCAAGGCCGTTTGTACCACCATTTATTCTTTTTGTAATTGTCAGCATGTCGCTGATATCAGCATATTGATTGAGGTTGTTCTTTTTCCAAAACCACACAGCTGATTCTGAAGCTCCGTCTGGGGTCTCGAGGTAGGAAATAACTTCACTAAAAGCAAGACCTCTCTCTGCTGCAAAGTTTGTGTAGTTTTCTTTGCCAGTAAGTTGGATCAATCCTCTACCACGATACTTCCAACCATCTCCTGAACTTTCGGGACCGTTTCCCATTCTGTCTGCATAGACACGATTTGCAATTTTTTCAGGCTGACGCTCATATTGAAGAGCAAGGTCCATTGTAGGGAAATATTTTTTAAAGGTATTCATTAATCCCTGGGCACCATAATTGAGATTTTCTTTAGTTATGGCAAGTCCAGCAGACTCGTGTCCAACTTGAGCAAGGAAAGCACAAATCCGAAGCTTTGTGTCAATCTTTTCCTCTCCCATAAAAAAGCTGAGAGGATCGACATAGCTTGTTAGAACGTCAACTTTTGTGGATGGGAATAACTTTTGCAGCTGTTGTACAGTTAATGGTAACATGGGAATCACCTCCTAGTGATCCCCATATTTATTATTGCTTCAGATCAATACTACCAGGTCCAGCAACTACCAATCCGGACCCAAACATCGTGTTGTACTGGTTGTATGCGTCCTGGATCGGCTCTCCAGTATAGATGATGTGATCAGATTTAATATTGATAAAGTTTTCTTTAAGAAGGTTAGCATATGGTAAAAAGCCTACGTTGATTTTTCCTGTTTGTGGATTCATGCCAAGATGAATTTGTGCAGGCTCTTTCATACGAACGCCAGTTTCATTAACTTCACAATCACCAATTAACTCATCACCATTAATTAAACGCACTATCATCACTGCCATGGTCGTCTCCTTAGATTATAAAGGGGGCCGGTTGCCCGGCCCCTTGTTTGTTACTCAGCAAGGAGTTCTTGTTTGCCAGACTTCTTGGCGTTAACAGGAACCTTCTTTGGCTTCTTATGCTCAGGAATAATACGCTCAAGCCACACACGAAGCATGCCATTAACAAGCTCAGCATTGTCGACTTCGATGTGGTCAGAAAGAGCGAAGGTACGTGTGAAAGCACGCATACCGATACCCTTGAACAGGTAATCTGCTAGATTTTCAGAATCTCCCTTGACACTACCCTTAACAACCAGCTTTTCATCAGCAAGCTCAATTTCAATATCCTGCTGATCAAAACCAGCAACGGCCAACTCGATAACGTACTTGTTATCATCAACCTTTTTGATATTGTATGGGGGGTAGTTAGGAACATTCTTAGCGATCTCTTCTTGCATCTTGTGGGCACGTTGAATAACATCATCAAACCCAACGAAGAATTGATCGAATGCTTTGATATCGGGGAACATCGAGTTCAGAGTAAGTTTCGTCATAATAGCCTCCTTTTAGGCAGGTTAAGTTAAAAATGCAACCCCATATGGGCGTTGCATATTATATTTATCAAGATTTAACTAGATTTTTGTCATCTCGATAATATAATTTCAGAACAGCTGTGTTTAGTTGCATGGCTAGGGATTGCATATCATCGATGTACAACCAGTCACTATCCTCAACTACATTCAGCCGTATAAATCGTTTGCCATCATCTTCCACATATGTCTCAATAATAGCAAATACAGAACCATCATCACGCATGCATTTAATTTGTTCCATGATTATATCCTCCAGGATACAGTATAACCTCAATACCAGCCTGTTTAAACATGTCTGTGGATATCTCTGGCCTATGGCGGTCAGAATCGGGATAAAACGAAACTAGACGCTTTATACCGCGTTGAATAATGCCCTTTGCACAATCGGGGCATGGAAACAACGTACAGTATATTGTAGCGTTTTGAGAAAATAAGTCAACAAGACAATTGTCAAGAGCATTGCGCTCAGCATGAGAAACGTAGAGAAGCTTTATTTCTCTGTTGGCATAGAGCTCTGGTTTGTCTTCTACACCACGAGGAAAACCGTTAAAACCTATGCCAAGAATCTGCTTACGCTCATTGACAATTACAGCACCAACCTTGGTTGCTGGGTCTTTTGACCATCCTGACACTAAACATGCTAAATCTAAAAAACGCTTATCCCACTTCATAATATAGTAAGTAAATTAGGAAAACTTCGATTTAACCTTATCAACGAGGCTCTTGATAAAACCTGGTTGTGGTACATTCCAACCAACTAGTAGACCTACGATGAATCCGACTGTTAGTGTAAACATAGCATTCTCCTATCTTTGGTAGTTTTTCTTGCCAATGTTATACTTTGTTACAAGTTCCCACTCATCTTTTTCTTTGTACGACAACACTTTTATTTGACTCAGCAATGCAACAGGATCTTTGATCATGTCAGGATTACAAACAGTAATTAGTCCCCACTGCTTTAGTAAATCAACAATTGTGTTTCTTCTTGCTTTGTCATCATCAGAAAAGTTTGATGGCTTGCCATCAAGCATAAAAAGTTCTTTAAAATGAACAATATAGTACTTTCCTTGCTTGTGAAGGATATGGCACGATTGGAACAACTTCCTGTCTTTCCTTGAAGCAACGCCAATCCGTGTTAGCGTTTCTTTGATCTTCAAGAAATCATCTTGTTCCTTTAAAAGCACCTCAACCATGTTTTCTACTGTTCCCATTTATTTCCCCACCTTTTTGTAATTTTTGTTTTATCACATCAAGTTGTTCACGTGATAGCAAGGTTAGGGCTTGTTGTGCCTTTTCATTGTTAAGATGATAAAATGCCTTAACATTCTCCATATCTTCGCTATCGTGCTTTTTAGCCCATTTTGCAAATCGCTTTGAAGGCCTGACACTATTTAGAAGAAAATGATATTGGAGTTTGTTATCAATACTAGATAACGCATTGATTTCGTTAGCATACAGCAATGTATCAGCAAAATACGACAAAGACTTGTTAACAATAAACGGAACGTAACTCTTTTCAGCAAGGTCGTCGTTTTCCGTATTGGTCATCATGTCTTTCTTGGTAAGGCTGATGGAGTTAACGAAATCGAACGGATTCATGCAAATTCCAGCTCTGTCATACAATTGACACAAAATGCAGCAAGATTAATTTCTGGATCCGCAACAAATGCTGCTTTGTACTGATATTCTCCAATCAACAAAACAAGCATTGGAATAGATCCAGCTTTTAAGTATTGAGTAGCATTATCGTAGAATTGACGAAACAATACAGCAGACTCGACATCACTGTGTTCTGCTACCCATTTACGAACGTTTGTGAAGTTCTTTTCCTTCATAAATCCAACAAGCTCTTTGATCGTAGTCTCAGCATGATTAGCAAGGATTCCACTATCAATACTACCTGTAGCACTGTACCTTTGCAACTCATTCAGTACTCTACGCCAGTCGGGAAAGAACTTCTTAATTACTTCTGCAACGGCTGCTTTATCGTGCTTAACATTTTCACTATCAAGAATCGAAATAACACGCTTGAAGAAATCGGCGGCCAGCTTTGGCTTTTCTTTATTGTCGATCTTGAAGTCAATCACACTACAACGAGAGTGTAGCGGATCGATAATCTTATTCTTGAAGTTACAAGTTAGAATGAAACCGCAGTTCTTGGAGTATTGCTCCATGAAGTTACGAAGAGCAGGCTGTGTAGAGTTGGCATTAAGATAATCAGCCTCATCAAGAATTACATACTTGCGACCACCGGAAAATGAAACGGCAGAAGCAAACGAATGAATCTCATTTCTTAATGTGTCAATGTTTCCGTTCAACGAACCGTTGATGATCATATAGTCGCAATCCAACTGCTCAAGGATTGCACGAGCTACAGTTGTTTTACCAACACCGGCCCTACCACTTAACAACAGATTAGGTACGTTTTTATCGTCAACGAATTGTTGAAATGTCTTTTTAAGATCCGAGGGAAGAATACAATGCTCAATATCTTTCGGTCGGTATTTCTCCGTCCAAAGAAAATCCTCACCAATACTCATAATATAATTACTCGCTAAATGTTGAATTTACTTCTGCAGTGATCCAATATTCTACATCATTACCTTTAAAATGTCCAAACTTCTTTTTTGTCATCTTTACTTCATAATCACCAGCCAGTAGCTTGAGGTTGTCAACTTTGAAGATCATCTCGAACGTGTGAGCTGTCGTACCAACCACAATACTAAAGTTGTCGCTGGTTGAGTTCTTTGAGTCAAACGTTTGCAGAGAAATGTTCTGACCATTACCAACAACAGCAAGCTCTGCTGTCTGTAACACAGCGACCGCTTTCATCATTCGACTGAACGTATCACTTGTTAATGTAAACTCAATCTCAGGTTGCTCAATCTTTACTTCCTTTTCAGGAGCAACAACAATCATAGAAGGATCAGTATACGTGTAGTGGAGCTTCTGCTTATCATCTTTAATCTCACAATACTTCTCATGCGTGACAATAGCAGGCTCATTGAACAACGACATCACACCAATAAACCTTGCTAAGTCAAAAATAGCAAATTCGCGTTCAAACGTTTCTGCTATCTTTGCTTTTGCAAGAACAGTTTTGCCTGGAGATATTGTAGCAAGGACATCTCCCTGACGAAACAAGATAGATTGGTTGATCGATGCAAAGTTTTTTAGAAGTTGCATCGTCCTCGGCGAGAGTTTCATTATTTTCCTTTCTTCTTAATCTTCGAAGGATCAGCAGTAGCTGAAGCACCAATCTGTGCAAGGTCAGCCAAGCTTCCCCCGAAGATATAAGAGCCAACGTGCTTAAGCTGCATCCACGGACAGAACCATACCTTCATCCCCATCTTATCCACATGATAGCAGAAGTTGTAGTCTTCAGACAAGTAACGCTTGGATTCCGGATCAATGATACAATCGAAGTAAGCCATGATTTCACGACTACCATCGAAGTGCTCTGTGCGAACGTGGTCAGGCTTGTAATGCAGATGTGGATATGCCTTCTCGTAAGCTTCAAACACCTTTCTCTGTACCAACATGAATCCAGTACCAATCTCCATCACCTGGACTGGTTGGCCGAGAGGAATCTCTCTCTGACTAGACTTAGGATTGAACACATAATCCCCAACATACTTCTCCAGGACGTTAGGATCTTCGTCAGCAACACCCTTATCAACAGCCTGCTTAATCTTTTCCCAAGAGATACACTTCTTCGGATACGGACCGCCAATCACATGATAATCACTATCATCCTTAGCAAGAGCAAGGAGAGCCAGGACATCGTTAGGATTGAATCCAATGTCACTATCAATGAACATTAAATGTGTAGCACCTGAACGCATAAACTCATCAACGCAATAGTTACGTGCCCGAGTGATCAACGATTCATTAAACAGATAGTAGATCTGAAGAGGAATCTGATACTTTGCACACATAGCTGCAAGATCAGCAATAGAGCGCGTATACATTCCAGCACACTGACCTCCGTACATAGGTGTTGCGACGAATAGCTTATTCTTTCGCAGCTCATCAATGGAAACTTGTATTTGCATAATTATACTCCGTACTTTTTGTCGTGTTGTTTGTTAATACCATAGTCACCATCGTATTTGTGCAACGCCTCTGCATCAAAGCTAATGTACTGACCAATCCTTGTACCCCTCATAACTCTAATCTGTCCAATTGTTACGTGCATTACTGCAGCCATCACTCCATGATAACCTGTGTCATAGAGACCCGATGTCAAGAACACACCGTTGCGATTCAACGTTGACCTTGTAATTACCCACCCAGCCTCGTTCTCACCGACATGGACAATGTTTTCCATCACCACTTCATAGTGTCCAGGCTCTAGAGTAAACCAACCCTCAGGGTCATGCTGAATCTCAGCAGTGCCTCGATGCTTTTTAATTTCATTGCTTAGTTCAAAACGATTGGGGTGAATCTTGAAAACCTTTCCCAGACGCAAGTCTACAGCGTTTGGCTGGGAATCGCCTTCAAGAACATTGGTGAGAGTGGAACGGGAATTCGGACCTAGAATGTGTTTCATAATAACCTCATAATATTTGTTTATACAACTCAATCAATCTCTGCTCAAAAACTTCAATCGTACTATCATTATATATCTTATGATCAATGAACCGAGGATCTATTCCTTGCTCAGTAATATGGCCATCATCCCCTCTCGGAGTACGAGGATTAACAATTTCTACAACAGTTGCATTATACTTCTTTAGCATTTCAATTTCGTTAAGAAACCGCAAATCTGTTACAGCAAAGTTGGTTTCCCGATTGTTATCAAATTGTTTAGACACATAACGTGTAAACTGATCTACATCATAGTTACGCATTAACATACCAATCTCTCTTACAATATGTCGGCCTGACATTACACGCGTGTAGTTGTAATGAATCGTGCTTCGCTTGAACACATCATAATCAATTACGGTCGGTAGGTCAAACAACGACATTACAAACTTTTTAATTGGATCAGCAAACGCAACCTGTTTAAAATTGTTATAATGTTTGCAAAGTAGAATGGCAGCGGTGTCTTTACCGCTGCCTTTGGTTCCTGTAAATGCTATAATCTTTCTCATTTAACTAGTGTGTTGATGTAGTCAATATTGTACGACACAATTGAATTGAAAGTATCCCCATTATCAAAACTGAAATCAACTTCCTTCTCAAACTTACCACTCTTCAAACCAGTTGGGGAGGAGTCAAAGCTAATGTTGTGTAGACCAGCCCAAATAGCAGCACTTGAATCCCACGTATGGATAAACTGATCGTACCCGTAATCTCTCATGAGAGAGATCTCTTTAGGACCATCGGTCATCCCGAGAAAATGAAAACGCTTTATAGCCTTGCCATCGAGAAGTTCGCGCTGATCCAGTTGTCTCATCACCTCCCACCGTGAAAGGAACCGTTGCATTTTGTAACTATCAGACTTATTTCCCTCATAATAGGTTGTCTCTTCTACATTGAGAGCAATAGGACAGCCTAGGATGGATACCCCAATCACATCAATCTCTTCATTATTAAGTGCCCACTCAAAACAATCAAGATATTCATCAAGCTGACCAACACGGCTCTGAGGAACAAAGAATGTCTGGAACCCAGCATCCTTAAACTGAGGAATCAGCTCTTTGGCTTTGTTAATAGTTTTTTCTGCTGGCTCTTTTGGGTAGTCACTCATTACAATACAGTCAGCCTTACACAACTTGCCCATCTCAATTAGCTTACTTGAGTCGTACATCTCCCTACCTTGCTTAAACATTTCGAAAGCGCTGTTATCGAGAATCCTGTACTTGTCATCTGGTAGATTAGCATAGAAGTCACGATAGTCAATATCATTCTCAACTAAATGGGCAAGAAGAAGATGAGCTCCGTTGGTGTGAACAAAATGCCTTAGATACTTCGTTGGTGAAATGTGACAGAATTTGATTGGTTCATTGAAGGCATACTCACGATCATAAAAATTATTAAATACACGAGCCATATTATTCTCCGAAATAAAGTCTACACCCGTTTTCGCCATCCTCTGAAACCTCAATAACACACATCCTACCAGGATACTTTGCTACAATAACACCATATAAGTCTCTTGCAATCATCTCACACGACTTGTAATCCAACGATAATACCTGTGTGTCATATGCTCGTTGTAACCAGCGCTTGAGCTGAATAAACTCGATGTCTCTATCATCATGAAATACCTCGAGCTCAACTCGAAAATGAAACACATGGCGGTGGGGAGATGCAAGGAAGCTGACGTCATCCCACTGGCCTGTCTTTAACTTAGGATTGGTTCCAGCATCCGGATAACAATGAATGCCTTCTTTCTGAAAGGTAACCCAAATAAAACTTTTCATCATTAATCAACCTTTGCTTTACGTCTAGTAATAAAATCAAGCTTATCCCAAGTATTGATTGGAAGTAACCCCTGATTAAACTTTCCAATCTTTTTTACATGCTCTTTCATATCATTTCTATCATACCACACCATCCACCCTGTCTTTGGATTGACGTGCCAAATTCTATGTGATATCTTTCTAGAGTCAAACAGCCACCCATTGACATCAGTGTCGACGTAAAAGCGACCGTTTTCTTGAATATTACCTTTTACGTCTGCTGTATACCAATTGGACCACGTCGGAGCTTTAAATGCAACATCAACACCACTAATCTGGTCTTCACGTTCGGCTTCTTGGTCACACACTTCCCACTTGAATTGTTCTGACAACACTTTCATTAAAAACAATTCAGCATCGCGGCCTTGCTTGCCCCTAGGACCAAAAGCCTCTTCAGTTGTTTTCGTCCACCGTTTTGTAAGTCGCTCACCCATTGTTCAGCTGCATCTTGACATTATTAAAGAACTCAGACTTAACAGAATCGTTATGGAACAATCCATGAACAACCGTAGTCTGCGTGAGACTTGAGTGAGCCATCACACCACGATGCTCCATACAACCATGAGTTGCTTGGATGTACACACCAACGTTTTCGGTATCAGTTGCCTTCATGATCTCCCTTGCAATCTGGTTACAAAGTTCTTCTTGGAGAGTACCACGACGAGCACACCACTGAGCAATCCGAACATACTTAGAAAGGCCAATCACATAACCAGTAGGAATAATACCAATAATTGCTACACCCTTGACTGGTTGATGATGATGGGAACACATGGAAACAAGTTCAGCACGCACACAAAGCATTCCTTCGTAGCGTTCAGAACCTTCATTAGGAAACGATGTAACAGTAGGAGGGGGACTGAAACGACCCTCAAGCAATTCATACACATACATCTTTGCTAAACGTTTAGCAGTATCTGCAGAGTTAGGATCGTTGTCAGTATCAATGATTAGAGATTGGAGAACACCCCTGAACTTGTCTTCCACTTCTGTAACGAGCTTATCAAGTTCACCATCTTTAATATGTTCAGAAAGATTATCACACGCAAAAAGACGCGAGCCAGCTTTCTTAGCACGCGCACGAATTACATTACTAATATAAGATTTATCAGTCATAAAATTCTCCATTACAAAGTTACAACTATAAAGACTTTATTTATATAAGTCAATCTATTTTTGTTTGGGAGGGAAGTCAGGATAGGCGAGCCAAGGAAGCTTCATCCAGTCGGGTAGTCTGTGGTTTTGATTAGGATTTTCAATCCACATCTTTGAAGCTGTAAAGTAAGAAAAACCATCATGTATGAAATGACGACATTTGTCTTTTACACAATCATATACGCCATCTGGAACCCATTTATAAAACCTCGTAACTGGTTCTTCGGGTCTATAGGATTTAGCTTCTTTAATGAGTTGCTCAATTAATTCAGGCGACGCTGTCATTTTCCCACCAAAAGTCAATCCATCTATCATCTTGAGATCTATCAATAGTGCGGCAGAATAAATCAGGCTTAATTAAAGCAGGGTTATGCGGGTTGTAGAATAACGTGGCAATTTTATAGTTTTCTCGGACACCGTTCTTTTGCAACTGGTCCATTAAAATTGATAATGTCTTTCCTGAGTCGAGAATGTCATCAACAAACAAAAACTTTTGCCCTTGGTTAATCTTATCGACGAATCCAACAATTTCTCCAACATTAATTTGAGAGGCTGCATTATCCCTTGTCGTTATTCCTGCCGAAGCAAACTTTGTTTTCATTATATGAGAAAGTTGTACAGCAGGTATTACACCACCACGCGGAATACCTACAATACAATCAAAGTTCCAACCACGTAGGTTACACTCCCTATAAATCGAGCGTACATCTACGGAAAAGTCATCAAACGAGTAATATATCTTCTCCATTTAAGTTCCCATTGTGTTGCCCCAGATATGAACATGCACACGGGACGAGTAGTTATAGCCACGTTTAAATGCTTCTGTTGCGATAGCTGCTTCTCCACAATATCCGGGCAACGTACCTTTCTGACCCTCAAGAGTAGCACCAACACCCATTACCCATACAGGATACGTTATACCATAGTCTCTAAACTCTTCAATCGTGTCTTCCATCTCCTTCCATGCTTCGGGAGTACCATTAACAACAAACTTCAATTGTCCACGTGAAGATACTTCTTTGTAATATGTTTGTACGAGTTCTGGTTTGATTGCTTTCTCCCTTGTCTCACCACTAACAGAGAAAAGCTTTGGAGAGACTGAAAAGAACACCTCACCCTCATGGTGGTGATAGTGATCAAAGAAGTAAATGAATTCTGATGTCAGTTCCTGTGTGCCATTAGTTTCCCACGTAATTGAACGAGGATGATCTTTCTCAGTATAGAAGTGGTCCACAATCTCAATAGCTGCTTCCTGTGCATGCTTCATTAGTGGCTCACCACCCGTAAAGCACAAATGATGATGAGGCTTTCCAGGACTAGATGGATTAAACAACCCCTCAGGATTGTTTGGATGATACATCGATTGACGAATTCTCGAGCAGATCTCTTCAGCTGTCGCTTTGCGTTGAAGATGTTTAAACTTTGCAGACCACGAGTAAGAGGAATCACAACCATGAGTCCACACTGGCAAATCTTCTAGCTTTGTATACTGCTTAACGTCGATATTTTTATATGGAAGAATATACGTGTCAGGATTTGTTGGATCTTTCTGACCAAAGCCATCACACTGTAAGTTACAAAGAAAGAAACGAACCCAGGCTGTAGGGACACCAGTATAGCTTCCCTCACCCTGGATCGAGTGGAATATTTCTGAATAGGCATACTGCTTCATCACTATCTCCTTAATAATACTTTTTGCTTGCGTCTTGCTTGGTCTAAATGGAAACGATCAGCTTTCATAGTATAATTGATTCCATTTAAATGGTCAAGCTCGTGTAGGAAACATCTGGCATTATAACCACCAAACACTTTTGTTATTACATTACCAAAAGGATCTTGAAACCGTGCTCTAACATGATCTGGGCGCTTCATTTTTATCCAGAGATGGGGATAGGTCAAACATCCCTCAACAAGGTTTGCTGTTTCTGTTGAGGAAGAAATTATCACTGGATTGAAACAAACAAAAGGAGGCTTACCGTCGAAAGCAAACACTCTATAGGGAAAGCCAAGCTGGTTTGCAGCAAGACCCATGCCTTTATAGTGTTTCATGTTTTCGATTAGCTCTTGGGCAAACTCCACAGGATTTACTGGAGGATTCGTAAAATCAAAATCCTCGAGCTTGCTATTATATACTTGATTATTTTCTGAGACTAAAGGATGTATCATGCCATTCTACTAAAGTTTTTATGCTTCTCAAATTTAATTGTATGTTCAAATTTTTCAAACAACTGATCCCCTCTATGGCTAATAATAAACACGTTTGTGTCATTTACTATGCCATTGAGAATCTTTAAAAACTCTTCTGTACCACCAACATCGAGAGAGCTGTCAAACACTTCATCCATAATTAGCAAATTTGTACTAGCGCTGTTACGTAACTTAGCAATGGCTCTCCATGTAAACAACAATGCTAAGTCAATCCTAAGCTTCTCACCTTCAGAGAACGATTCGTAACTAAAGTCATCTCTAAATCTCGACTTGATCTTTTCTTCAAAGTTTTCATTCAGTTCAAAATTGACGAAGAAGTCCATTGCTGCAAGATACTTGTTGATTAGCTTGTTCATTACAGGGACATACTGACGAACAATCTTTGTTTTGATTCCTGTATCTTTAAGAAGAGAGGCTGCAATGTCCATTGCCTGCTTTTCTTTAACAAGCTCTTCTTTTTCGTTTTGGAGATTGAGCAATTCTTGCTCTGTTGCAGCAATTTGTTCGTTATTAGTATCTATCTGTTTTGTGTTCTTTGAAAGCGTCTCAATTTCCTCAAGCAGTCCCTTGACAAACGAACCATTTGTTTGTACTTGAACAACATAATCAGATAACTGCTTTTGTTTCTCTTTAATCTTTTCGTCAATTAATTTAATCTGTTCAAGTCTGCTTTCGAGTTTTGACTGCTGATCAGAAAGAGATTGTTTTTCTTTTTCGATGGTACCTTTCTTCTTTTGTATTTCCTTGACGAGCTTTGTTCTGTGCTTTTCTTCAATGTTTTGTTTGCACGTAGGACAGCTGTCTTTGGTGTTAAAGAATTGAATCTCGTGATCACATTTCTTCTCGTCACTCAACAACGACTTGTTCTTTACTTCAACGTCAAGTGACTGTTCTTCGACGGAAGATCGGTCTGTAATCTGATCAAGCAGTGTACCAATTGATTGTTTTACTTCTTCTGTAATTGAAATTGTAGCCTTGAGTTCTTTCTTTAGCTGTTTAACTTTAACTTGTTTAGCTTGAATCAGTTCGTCATTGTTTTGTTTAAGATCTTGTATGTGCTTTTTAAACAACTCTACTTTCTGATCAGCCATGTCAATTTTATGATCAGCATCAGAAAGCTTTGACTTGTTAATAAAGATGCGGTCTTTCAACAAAGCATTCATTTTAGAAAAGATCTCGATATCAAGAAGATCTTCGATGATCTCTCGGCGATGGGCTGCAGGAAGTTGCATAAAGGGAACAAACGAAGCGCTTCCCAAAATAACAATTTGAGAAAACGACTTGAAGTTTAGCTTGAGAATGTTTGTTTCAAGATATGCTTGATAATCTCGAGACTCAGCATTCTGATTGATTAACTTTCCGTCTTGAAAGATCTCAAAGACATTGGGTTTGATTCCTCTCCGGATCAAATACTCGCGCTTACCAATTGCAAACTCAATCTCAACTAACGTTCCTTTTTCGTTGATCGAGTTAATCAGCTGAGCTTTGTTTACTTTACGAAAAGGCTTTCCATAGAGGGAAAAACACAATGCGTCAAGGATTGTGGACTTACCAGCTCCATTCTCACCAACGATTAATACAGAGCGATGCTTGTTAAGAGCAATCTCTGTAAATTGGTTACCAGTAGAAAGAAAATTTTTGTAGCGTATCTTCTTAAAAAGGATCACAAACTACTCCATAGTTAATGCTTCATTATATAGATCTTTTATTAGTTTATCAAGGCGTTCTTTATCCGTCTGTACGTTGGTTTGTTGAACCACCTTGTTAAGAATTGTTAGAGTGTCTTCAGCTTCACTAACAATATCTTCATCATTCTCTAGGTTGAGGTTGAGGTGGTCATCGACCACCTGTAGATCTGCTACACCAGCCTTTTCAAGCTTATCTATTACCATATCAAACCAATATGGATTTGTTTTATTGGTAACAATCATCTTAACCATTTTGTTCTTGAAGCTTGTGTAGTCATCAGCAACACAATCACTCATCTCTTTACCAGCATCGTCGTACCACATCTTGACAAAGATCTTGAACGGATTTTCGACATACACTACTTCTCGTGTATGGGTATCAAGGATATGGAAGCCGTGTGGATCACCAAAATCAGACCATGTCATTTCATAAGGTGTACCAACATAATGAATATTTTTGCGGGAAGATTTGTGATGGAAATGTCCTGAGTACACAGCATCAAATTTATCAAACACCGTTGTAGGAAGACCAGTGTCGCTTACAGCCCCCCTATACATTTCAAATCCTTGAATCTCAAAGTGACCAATTGCAATCTGAGACTTAGTAATCTTTAATGCTTCCAGGGCTTCTTGTTCGTTCTCACTATTGATCCAAGGCACAAGAAGCATGGAAAGGCCTCCAACGTTAATGTCAGCTGGAGCTTTCCATAGATTGAAATTGTACTGCTTAAGCAATAAGCCAAGCGAGTTTACTTCGTTGGTGTTACGAAAGAAAGTGTCATGATTACCAACAAGGAAGTCGACGGGTATTTTTGTCTTTGCTAAAGGATCAAAAAAGTATTTCTTTGCTCGATGCAGTGACTGAAAATTGATGTACTTTCTTCTATCAAAGACATCCCCCAGCTGAATAATGTGGTCTACATGATTTGTTTCGAGGTATGGGAAAAAGAACTCCGAATAAAATTGCTCAAAAAAATCATGAAATATTTGACTATCATTTCGCGCGCCAAAATGAGTATCACCAAGTAAAAGTACTTTCATTCTTCAATATCGTCCTCAATAAACTTTTCTAAACCTTTCTTGCGTTTTTGTTTTTTCTTTTCAAGATCATTCTCAAAGCTCTTGATAAAATCATGCATTACTTGGTTGTCCAGCAACGGATCAAACGTTACTTCGCCATTTTCTTCTTCATCATGTGTAAACGTCGTATGATAAATGGATGCATTCTCAAGCGACTTATGTTTAATATAAAGTTGCTTCTTTTCTTTTTGTAGTCTCTTTAAAAATGCAAAGTAAATGATCTGCGTAAAATATGCAAAAGGATTATCAGACTTAGCAGGATCAAAGTTATCAATATAACAAATGCAGTTTTCTATTCCGTCTGCAATCATATCATCTTTGTATGAATAGTTTGCAAAGTTAGGCTTTGTTGCCAACCTATTAGCGATTAGAAAAATGCACTCACCAATATATTCAGGAATCCGCGGGCGAGGCTGATTGTGGGTAATAGCGTCAGCTACTGCTGTTCTATATTCAATAATAGCTTGGTAGAATTTTTTATTGTCTACGTAATGTGCATCATTTAGTTTCATTTTAGTTTGGTTTCGATTTAGGCATATTGTTAAGAATATTAGTAAAAATGTCTTGTACTATTTTTTCAGCTTTCTCAGATGTTTCGTCTTCGTTAATTTTGCTTGCGTAGATCAATTGCTCATCCAACTCTTGGTCAATCTCTTCATAATGCTTTAATGCAGTACGATAGTAGTGAATGAAAGTATCCCTTGGTTCCGATATTGCGACAACAGAGTTAGCATTAATTACAACATTTCTTGGATTACCAAAGACCATAAATCGAGCAACAACTGTGTTCGGAACTCCTCGAGGAGTTTGCTGGTATACAACCTTGAGAGGATTATTGATCAAGATCATTTTGTCTTTGTCATCATGATAGTCTACAATCTCACCAATAATCTCATCACCAGTAACAAGCTTAAAAAGAACTATCATATTAGCCTTTCGTTAATTCTACGTTGTATATTTTATATTGAAACTTCTCTTCGTTATATATTGATATTCGTTCACTGAAGTGATTGAGTGTATGGTTACGTCTCGATTTCCAAGAAAGGTCATCTGCTATATCATAGAGTATACACCGGGTCTTCGTTTCACTAGTACGCAGTCCACGACCAATTGACTGTAGATTTCTTATTCGAGACTTTGACGGACTAGCAAAAATAATATTGTGGAGGTTTCTTATATTCACTCCCGTGCTAAAAGTACCAAACGACGCAACAATAATAGCATTGTCGTTGCCATCAACAATCTTTCTTATATCTTCTCTTTCTTCCCCCTCTACCCCCCCGTGGACAAAAAACAATCCGTTCTTTTTTGACTCTTTCAATTTATTATAAAGGACTTCACCATGTTTTTCAACAAACTTAAACAATAATAGAGTATTTCCTTTAAGGGATAAAGCCAAGTTAGTAATAAATCTATTACGTGCTTGGTTAGATACAATCCACTCTATCTCATCATGATACGTGTAATCTTTTAACAGCTTTCTTTCCTCATCTTTGTATTGAAGGACAATTGCCTTAATAGAAAAGTCTGAAAGATGCTTCTGTTCGATTAGCTCAGCTGTTGTAGTTACTTTCTTTACGTCACCAAACAATCCTTCGAGGACTAACTTGTGTGTACTCGTTCCATCCAACGTTCCCGTAAATCCAAACTTGTGTTTACACTTTTCAAGCTTTGTCATTATCGTTGTTAGCGACTTTGCTTTGAACAAGTGGGCTTCATCACCAATACATACATCAAACTGAGCGAACCATTGCTTAGGCATCTTGTAGATTGATTGCCATGTAGAAATAACGACCGGATGCTCTGTTTGTTTCTCTACACCAGAAAGAATCTTATAGATGTATTTCTCACTATAAAAACCATACGACTCGAAGTCAGAATACATTTGATGAACGAGCGAAACTGTTGGTACGATAATCAGTGTCCTGCTTCTAAAGTAACGTGTTAACAAATAAATTATTAACGATTTGCCTGAGCCAGTAGGAGATAATAGCAAAGCTCGCTTCTTTCTTACGCCGTGAACGAAAGCTTCGAGCTGGTATTCCCTAGGCTTGAGGGATGCAGGAATTTTAAGTTTCTTAACTATGTCTTCTGCTTCTTTGACACTAAACTCACTATCTGCAAATGCTGGATCAATTTCAACTGTATAATTACGCTGTCTTGCAAATTCTTGTATATGAGACAACAATCCAACATAGATTGTTTTATTCATTGCGTTGAATAACTTAATATCTCCAGACCAAAACTTGTTTCGGTAGGCCGGCATAAACTTGTATCCTGGCACTTTAAACGTGAAAAAATCACTAAGCTCTAGTGCTATGCCAGGCTCACAATCTACTTTCAAATAAACGTCGTTTAGCGGCTTACAAACAATATCCATTAAGCTCCCATCTGAAACTTAATAAAATCAATTGCTGATTTAATTTGGTATCCACGTGTTTGTAACGATTTGATAATAGATTCAAGAAGTTCAATTTTTTCTTTTTGTGTGTCAATTTTACTTTCAAGAGCATCTAGTTCTTTGTCGGCCTCGAGATAGATTGGGAGATCTTGTCTGAGGATAGTCATCTGTTGAGGATCCCAACCATATTCTTGAAGTTCTTCTTCTGGCAGAACACCACGATAGTACTCGTGTTTTTTTCTATACAATTCTTTAAATGAATAGTTGAGCCTGTTGAGAATCAGCTTCTCGTTTGTATAGATCTTGTAATATTTGTGGTGAAGTTGGGGAATCTTAAGACTCTCTTCGGCAAGCTCAGAGCGGTCTACTTTACTATCTTGTTCCCACAGTTGGTATAATTCGTCTAGTTTCATACATCCTCACATAAATTCTTTCCATAATAACTAACTAATACAAATAAGTCAACTATAGTTTCGTTATAGTAAATGATTGATATTTAAATGATACGGTCGCATTGACGAACTCAACGTCAGTTTGTGTTGTATCAAATTGAACTGAGCTGAGAGTGATTGGGAATAAATTTTTAAATTTTACTTCAATGTTTGTGTTTTTAGCGCTCGTCAAAATCATTAACGAAGCGTCAGACACAACACCGTCTCTTGTAGATACAGTTGTGAGGTTTTTATATTGAGTAAAATTATCTGGGAAACCAAGCCCATTTAACCAATTGAATATTTCCAAGTAGTTTTTCATGTCTTCATCTATTTTAAATGTTAGCTCAAACTCACCAAATCTAAGATGGTCACCGGGAAATGGAAGGGCCACAAAAGGCGTAGGAACATCGGCTGATTGGAAGCCAAGAGAAGGAATGTTGACGTTTTGTACAAAGTACTCAACAGTAGGAGCCTTCATTAATAGGAACTTAAATCCTAGTGGTGAAAGAAAGTTTTTATTTACTGGTAAGCGGTCTACTTGGGACATGTTTTAACCTCCATCACCTATTTATGCATAAAAAAAGGGGGCCCTAAGGCCCCCTTTGACTTACCTCTATTAATATTATTATAGGAGGTTAAGAACGATTGCGCGACGATAGTAGACGTTGGAGTCTTTCTCGATAGCAGCATTTGCATCAGCGACAGTTGCACCCTTAGCGAATGGGTTTGGTGCCATTCCATAACGTGTCTTGAAGCCGATCTTTGGCTGGAATGTGCTTGGATCAACAGCACGAACCATCTGGAGAGGAACATATGGGCAGTAGAAGAGACCGGCGTCAAATGCGCTAGCACCCTTATAACCGACTGTCATATAGTTTCCACCAGCTGAGTATGGGTCGATGTAGACCTTGATACGTCCGTTAAGAACACCAGCAAATGTATTGCCTGTGTCGTCAACGTTCAGGGCGTTGGAGTTAAGAGCTGGAGCATAGTCGAGAACACCGGCCATCTGCAGAGCGGATGCAACATCCGACGAGCAGATAACGATGTTACCCTTGCCGCGACGTGTGTCTTTGGCGATTTGGTTAGCTTCACGCTCAAGTTGGAACATC
>Ga0129333_10000112_pt1 | contig 53097 bp, 54 predicted proteins | sample CPB6_08_DNA_FD_94474 | JGI IMG/M metagenome (GOLD analysis project Ga0129333, IMG submission 94474) | Freshwater to marine salinity gradient microbial communities from Chesapeake Bay, USA - CPBay_Sum_0.6_0.8_DNA | ecosystem: Environmental > Aquatic > Marine > Coastal | place: USA: Chesapeake... | reverse complement strand
GCTCACCGCTTGGGGAGAAGGCGAGTCCGGTTGGGTGGTCGAAGGCGGCCTTCTCTGATGTCCCATCCATGGAACCAGCCTCACCGCTGCCGGCAAAGGTGGAGACCTCCCCATCGGTGGAGACCATCGAGATGATGTTTCTCGTGGGGTCAGAGAGGTACAGCACCCCAGCTGAATCCAGAACCGGGAAGGCCATGAGGGCATACGAGTCGAAGGAACCCAATGAGGCTGTATACACACCGGGGCCAGCAAGGGGTGCGAGTGTCGCGGGTGGCTCGGATGGCTCGGTCGTGGAGGAGGTGGGGGCGGGAACGGAGGAACAGGCACACAACAGGGAGATGGAGGCGAACAGGATGCCGCGGGAGGTCCTCATACGAACAGGACCGTCCGCTGCGAGCTACAGCGGTCAATACGGAATCAAGACTTGCGGAACTTGGATTCCCCGACTGAGCAGCCGGGTTCATACGCAGGACCGAGAGCGGCACAGATAGAGGGGAGCTTGCGTTCCTCCGATTGCCAGATCGTGTGCATGTAGCCATGCAGACATCCGTTCACGGCGGCTGGCCATTGCAGCGTCATGCAGGACCCGTCAAGAACCTTCTTGTGCTCGGAGGGCGGTGAGTCCGCGTAGATCTCCTTCTCCTGCCAGACCCAGGCGCCCATGCTCTGGTAACATGATCCGTTGACATCGTCCGGAAGGGAGCGACAGCGCTCGGCGAAACTGCGGTAATCCCGACCGAGCTCGGTGGACCAGAAGTAGTGCAGGTGTCGATAACAGATGTCAAGCCCCTCGATGGTGCCGCCGCGAAGTGGGGCGCAGGGGTCGCGGAGTTCCTCGGCGGTGAGCGGGAGTTGTTTGAGATCACCGTTTTTGTCCAGGCTGCCTGGGTCCATGCTGCGCAGGTCGTGGAAGATCATGTTGTTCACACCGAACTCCATCGACACCCCGGTTACGCATTGTGCAACGACAGGATCAGAATCGAGTTTCAGACAGACGCCCAGACCCTCGGTAAGGGAGATGGACCCACGCAGGACTATGGCGTGGCCGATGCCGTGCTCACACCCCTCGCGCACGGAGGGGTTCGCCTGGGAGCACACGACCCGCAAGGCATCTGGGTCGAACTGCTGAGGGGCGTCCTGGGCGATCGATTTCAAGATGCCGTGGATGTAGCCGTTGTCGCAGCGGGTTGTCGCGTAGGTGGCCACCAGCATCGGATCGTCGGTACGAGCGGCGAGAGCTCCGAGCATGTGGGCATCGTTATGGCAGGTCATACCGAATGCCTTGTAGGTCTCGGCCCATCCGTACAGGGTCTCTATGGCTATTTTGGGACCTTGGGCGGCTGAGATCTCCCTCAAGGCCTCCCGGGCATCGAACTGGGGCGTACCGGATTGATCGAACACCCCGACTTGCTGAGCAGCGGTGGTTGGGGTCGTGGCGGGTCCAGAATTACTGGACTCGGGGCGCTGAGAGCCGGGGGAGACGAGCAGGACGGCGGTGGCGGCTCCAACGAGCAGAGCCAGGGCCACAACCAACATGCCAATGCGCCTCATGCACAGGAGAGTTCACATCCGCGCAAAATATTCACCCATCGAACCCGACACCAACTTGGAGGGCATGCTTGTGAACATGGGTCTGGTTGGGACGGTAGAGGGCATGGCACGCAGAGGTAGCACGATGGCGGCGGGGGCGGTTATCCTGGTGGGCTTGCTCACCGGGGTGGGGTGGGCCATGGGTTCGCGAGGCGAGGTGCGGCAGGGCGCACCCAACCAGCCTGGCACGACCGTGCCTGCGACCGCAGAGCCCGAGGAGGCTGGGACGGAACCAAGTGGGCTCTCGGTGTACCCCCAGGTCGAGCCAGGAAAGCCGTTGAACCTGCCGCCGCTCGAGATCAACATCGATGAGTGGGTCACGCAGGAGGTGCCGGTGAACATGACCGGTGTTTTGTGGGTCCAGGGCAAGCCGACCGATGTGAGCACTGGAGTGTTCGAGAACGAGACCCAAAAATCCCTGTACGAGGACCTGGCTGGGTGCTTCCCGGCCCGAGAGGCCGATCCGAAACCAGAGGAGCTGAACGCGGCCAAGGCCTCCTGCTTCGACAGGAAGGCTGTTGAGATCGCGGCGAGTACACCGGACCCCACGGATGCCTTCATGGCCTTGAGGGGCCTCAGCCTGGCCCGACCGGACGTGTTCACCCTGTGCCACAACGCATCGCACAAGGTGGGGGAGATCGCACTGCGCAGGTTGTTCGCCGTCAGGGGTGCGGATTACGAGACCATGTACCGCTACATCCAGACGGGGGCGATCGCCTGCCAGGGCGGCTTGGTGCACGGTGTGTACGATGCGCTCGGCAAGATGCAGTTGACGGTGGAGGAGTTCGAGCCAGCGGTGAAGGCCTGCGAACGGAACCTCCAACTGGCGGGCCAGTGCTCAGATGCCGTCGGGCATGCCTCCTGGGACTCATTCGGGGAGGTGCCATCGACACTGAAGGTATGCAGTTACTGGGGGCAGACCTGGGCTCAGCAGACCTGCGTGGAGGGGGTTCTCATGCGCATGTACCAACGTCTCGAGCCGACGGATCCATTCTACAGCGGGGCCGTGAAAGGGGTCGAGGCAGACCGGTTCATCCGAAAGACGGCTGCCATCTGCCTCGACTGGCCGGATGCGGAGGTGGCGAACTTGCTCGCTGACCCCAAAACCCTGTGCTACCAGGGCATGCCGTACCTGCTCGTGAAACCAATCTTGCATCTCACCGAAACAAACGGCGGCAACTATGCCCTGGTGAAGACGGAGGCCAAGCGTCTGGTGGGGGAGATCGTCAAAGCCTGCGGGGAGTACGGGGAGGGGTCCACGTACTGCACCGACAGGTTGAGCTACTACCTGCTCGGGGCCACGGTCTTTGATGTCGAGGAGGTCGCTATCCTCTGTGAGGTCATTCCGCAGAACAGGGAGACCTGTGTCGGGCAGGCCGAGGAGAAGCTGGCCAACGCCGAGAAGGGTCTTGGTTAGACAGAACCTCGAAACATCGGGCTGAAGCCTAAGGCGGGGGCAAATGCGACCCAGAGGAGGGTAAGAACAGTTCGACCCATGACCTCAACCATCTTGATTGCCGAAGACGACAAAAGTGTCCGTGAATCCCTGAGCCGTATCCTCCGCTTCGAGGGGTACGAAACAATCTCCGTGGCCGACGGTGAAGAGGCCGTGGCGGCGCTCGAGGGGGGCAGCGTCGATCTGGCCCTGCTCGACTGGATGATGCCCAAACTCGACGGGCTCGCCGTGTGTCGATGGATGCGACGGAAGAACATGGACACCCCGATCCTGCTGCTCACCGCAAAGGGGGACACCAGCGACCGTGTCGCCGGTCTCGACGCCGGGGCTGATGATTATCTGATCAAGCCGTATGAATCCGATGAACTCCTCGCGCGGCTGCGCGCCTTGCTCCGACGGGGCGGGAAAGGGGCGGAGACTTTGGTGCTTGAGGACCTGGTCATCGACGAGGCCGGGCGCAGGGCCAGCAGGGGCGGGGAGAGCCTGGATTTGACCAAGATCGAGTTCGATCTCCTTGCGACGCTGGTGCGCCAGGCTGGTACGGTGATGACCCCGGGTGAGCTCTACGAACAGATCTGGGGGTACAATTTCGGACCCACCTCGAAGAACCTGGCAGTGTACATCGGGTACCTGCGCCGCAAGACCGAGGACCGTGGAGGGAAGCGGTTGATCCACACCGTCCGCGGTGTCGGGTACGTCGCGAGGGCATGAGTCTCAGGTTCCGGACCGCACTGATCGGCATCATCATCGCCGTAGCGGCGGCTATCGGCGGGGCCCTGTCATCGTACTTCTTGTTGACAGCACGCATCGAGCAGGACGTCTCGAGCAGTCTGGCCACCGTCTCGACGTTCTTCCTCGACGAGGTGCGCAGATCCCCGTTCGCCGATCCGGTGACCGGGCAGGACCTGGGTCAGTACTCCGTACAGGCAGTTGACCGGGACGGCAAACGCCTACCGGTCGCCGGAATCGAGCTGCCGGTGGCGGCTCGGGACATCGACGTGGCGCTCGGTCGGGTCGGGTACTACGTCCGTGAGGAAACAATCGGGGGCGAGGTGTGGAGGATACGCACCACCTCGACGAGATACGGCGCCATCCAGGTGGCCTTGAACTACAACGAGGCAACGGCGGCGCTCGAGACGGTAAGGGCCCTCGTCGTCGCGATTACGCTCGCGGTGGCTGCCGGGGGAGCGACGGTGTCGTGGGTGACGATGCGCAAGGCCACGGCACCTCTCCAGGACCTCACGGTGGCGGTGGAGAAAGTTGCCGAGGGCGACCTCGACATCGAGGTAAGCGCCGGAGGTAGCGCGGAGGTGAGCCGCCTGGCCCGGGCCTTCAACCAGACCATAGCGGCCCTGCGCAGGTCCAGGACCGAGCAACAGCGGATCGCCCAGGACGTAGGCCATGACCTGCGCACGCCACTGACCAGCCTGATGAACAACGTTACCGTACTCGGGAAACATCGACTCGAGGAGGAGGAACGCAAGCAGATACTCGAGGACCTGGCCAACGAAGTGCGCACCCTGAAAGGGCTCGTGGACGAGATCGTGGACGTAGCGAGCGGGTCGATCACCACCGAGGAGTTCGAGGAGCACGATGTGCTCGAACTCCTCGAGGAGATGGTCGGGCGGGAGGCTCGGCGGTACGAGCGGAACATTTCGTGCAGCGGGGAGCCGGTTGCGGTCAGGCTGCAGCCGCAGGCCTTCGACCGGGCGGTGGGGAACTTGATCCGCAACGCGGTGAAGTACTCCGACGGGGAGATCGAGGTCCTCTTGAGAGTTGATCCGCACTCGGTGCGGATCGATGTCTGCGACCGCGGCATCGGACTACAAGGGGTCGACCCCGACCTCCTCTTCCAGCGGTTCTGGCGGGCGGATTCGGCGCGCAGCAGCAGTGGGAGTGGGTTGGGTCTTGCGATCGTGAAGGACATCGCCGAGCGGCACCGAGGCAGCGTGCACGCCACGGAGCGGCCTGGTGGTGGGGCGATCATCGGCTTCAGCATCCAACGCTGACGAGACGACACTGACACCGTGCACCAGTTGCGACGTCTCTACTCTGCTGCGATCCTGGTGGGGTCGGGGTGGTTCCTGGTGGCGCATGCAGCCAACGGCGGAAGTGGGGCGAGTCTAGTTGTGGCGGTGGTCGCCGGAATCATGCTGTGCGCCACGCCGGCATGGAGAATGCTGCGGCATGCATGCACCTTCGTGCACGAGATGGGACATGCTGTGGCGGCAGTGGGATTGGGTGGCCGGGTCCAGAGGATCACGTATAAACCTGATGCCTCGGGCCTGGCGACGTTCAGTCTGCCCACCAGCTTTGGGAGGGTGCGTAGCATCATCGCAACCGGGGCTGGATACGCCGGGCCACCGATAGCAGGTCTCGTGGCGGTGCAGGCGGGGGCTGCGCAACTGGGAGGGGTGTGGCTGTTGACGGCGGCCGGGGCGAGTGGGCTGGCCTTTCTCTTGTTCGTACGGAACCTGTGGGGTGGTTTGTACACCGTGGTCCTCGGGGCCGGGATGCTGGCGTTGTACTTCCGGTTGGCGTGGGGGCTTGACGAAGTGGCTGGGGTATGGGCCGGAGTACTACTGGGCGGCGGCGTGCGGGGTGCCTTGATTCAGTGCCGGACAACGGAGTTCTCGGGCAGTGATGCCTGGGCGATCGGCAAGCTCACCTTTCTGCCGGGGAGACTGGTTGCCTGGGCTCAGTTCGGTCTGGCGGTGGGAGCGGTTGGCGTGGGTTTGTACCTGGCTGCGCTCGGTTAGCCTGCAAGATTCACGGGACAGAGATCACGGATGGCGCGGAGCGCGGACTCGCCGCGTTCCTTCTCCTGCAGGACATAGGAGACGATCACCTCGGTTGCTTCCTGGGTCGTGCGGGTGATCAGTTCTTGGGTGCAGACGAGGTCGGAGGCTGCGGTTACCGAGAGGAGCTTGGCGAGGAGTGCTGGATCCGCACACTTGACCAGAGCCGAGGCGAGCGATGCGGCGGCATCTTCGTCAGCAGCACCACCGAGCAAGTCGTCCACCGCGGTGGATGAACCGGCGTCCTCAACAACTGCGGCGGCACAGACGGCTACGTCCTTGGGAACCACGGGGGAGAGTCCGGTGAGTGATGTTGCCAGGTAGATCCGGCCGGAGAGGCTCTTGGTCAGCTCGAGTCTCTGGGCACAACGGAGGTAAGGACCGGAGTGCAGCACGGTGCGCACCGGGTCGGCGATCAGGGCGGCGGAGAGAATGTTGGCGGCGACCGTGGTGGTGACCAGCTCTGCGCAGGAGGGGGCGGGGGAGGTGATGCCTGATTCGAGGACCTGTAGGACCGGGTCGGTACCGGCACAGCGGACGTAGGCCTCAGCCAACCGATCGGAGGTCTTGAAGGAGCGGTACTTCGGGGGAGAGGTCAAGAGGTTCTGCAATTCGGTGGCGGAGGCCGCGGCTGAGGCGAGCGTGCACTCGACGGTGGCCGCGGAGGTGTCGGAGAGCCCGAGGCCCGTGAGTTCTTGGCGCAGAGCCGCAGTGGGGGGAGATGGCTGAGAGCCGGAGCAGGCCGAGACGGCCAGTACGGCTGCGACAGCGAGGAGAGGGCGCCTCATCAGCAGTACAGTCCAGCAAAGGGGGCAGCGGGCACATGTGGTGCCAGGGAGCGCTACGGTACGCGGCGGGAGGGTGTCTCTTAGGGCACCGTACACCATCATGCTCATCGGTGCGCATGTGGACAGGGGCGCAGTGCTCGAGCAGGCCCGGGCAACGGGGGCCGGGGTGGTCCAGATTTTCCTGTCGGGACCGAGGACCTGGGCGGCGCCCAAGCTCAAAGGGGATGAGACGGCGATTCGGGAGAGTGGTCTGGCTGTGTACGTCCATGCTCCGTACCTACTGAACCCGGCATCGCTGAACCCCGAGGTGCGGGAGAAGAGCAGGCGATGCCTAGTTGAGCAGACCCAGGCGGCGGCACTGGTCGGGGCTGCTGGTGTGGTCGTGCACGGTGGACACCCGACCGGGAACGGGAGCGTGGAGGATGGGATACGGGGTTGGGTGGAGGTGCTCGAGGGGCTCGAGCTCCCGGTACCGGTGCTCATCGAGAACACGGCGGGAGGAGCTGCGGCGGTGGCGAGGCGCTTTGATGCCTTTGCTCGCCTGTACGAGCGGCTGGTGGGGTCGGGCGTCGAGATCGGTATCTGCCTGGACACGTGCCATGCCCATGCCGGGGGAGAGGAGCTCGGACGTGCTTGCGAGAAACTCCTGGCGTTTGCCGGGAGGATCGATCTCGTCCATGCGAACGACTCCAAAGACCCGTTCGACAGCGGACGGGACCGGCATGCCAACTTCGGAAGCGGTATGTGCGGGGTGGAGGCGGTCGCGGACGTGATGGTGCGGGCGAATTGTCCCGCCGTCGTCGAGACGCCCGGTGGGGTGGAGATGATGCGGGGGGACATAGAGAAACTGCGGGGCTGCTTCACATGACCGACGTGCGGCGCAAGATGCCGACGAGTTACCTGATACCGACGCGCTCCGGGAGGGTAGCGGTGCGCGACACAGCCGGGGGCGGGGATGCCGTGGTGCTCGTCCACGGATGGGGTGTGGATTCGGTCTTGAACTGGGAAACGAGCCTGCATGAGCTCGAAGGTACACATCGGGTCGTGACCGTGGATCTTCCCGGACACGGCATGAGCCGAGCTGATGGTGGGATGAGCATCGAGAACATGGCCGGGGTAATCGTCGATGTATGCGAGCACATCGGAGGGGGGAGAACGTACCTCTGCGGGTACTCCATGGGCGGAGCGATCGTCCTGGAGGCAGCCGAAACGGCCGGGGTGGACGGGGTCGTCTTTGCGGCGACGGCGGCGAGGTTCTCTCGGTGGGGCCTCGGTCTGGTTGCGGCCGCAGGTGGGGCGTTGAAGTTGAGTGGGATGCTGGTGAGACGGGGTACGCCGACGGTGGACAACGCACACCTGGCGGCGGTGTGGCGGCTCTCGAGCAACGACCCGAGGGCCCTGGGGGAAGCGCTGATGCAGACGGTTGCTTACGACGGAAGGGAGCGCGCCGACAACCTGGACATCCCGGCCGTCTCGCTGGTGACCGTGAAAGATCACATCGTGGACGTATCACTGCAACGGGAACTGGCTGCACTTGCGCGCGCGGAGGTGATCGAGATCGACCAGGGACACGGGGCATGCTCCCACAAAGAATTCGGGGTGGCTATGGCGGAGGCGGTGCGGCGACTTAGCGTGGGGACACGGGAGGCCTGAGACTAGGTGCGGTACCTGGTACCGCGACGGGTGGAGAGCGACAACTCGAGGAGTTCTCTGGCCATCCGCAGCGCTTGTTTGCCGCCGATCGTCGAGGTGGACCTGGCCAGGGAGACGTCGACGGGAACCGAGAGGACTTTCACCGAGGTGGCCCGGGCCGCGGCAAGCAACTCGACATCGAGCAGGAAGCCGGTCGAGACCGTGCGGGGGAGAACACTGCGGAGGAATCCGGCAGTGAAGACCTTCACCCCGACCTGGGTCTCGGTGGCGGCTGCGGGCATGAGGAACCGCGACAAAGCGGTGAAGGAGTGCGAGGTGAGACGACGCAGCGGAGGGGCTGTGAAGGTGGAGCCTGGGGAGCGTTTGGAGCCAACCGCAGCGACGACAGCAGATGGTGAGCTTTCGAGGGTGGTGGCGAGGGTGAACACAGCGGATGCCGGGATGTCCCCGTCCGAGTCGATGAAGCCGATCAGATCATCATCGGCGTAGCTGGAGAGCAGCGTCTCGAATCCGGTTCGCAGCGCGGCGCCCTTGCCTCGGTTCTGGGCATGGACCGCACAGTGCACACCGAGAGCGCGGGCAGGGGTCTGGACATCATCTCGGACCGAGCCGTCATCAACGACGAGCACGTCGCAGGCGGATCGCTTCACGGCCAGGGAGACGACCTCTTCGAGATGCTTGGGGTAGGTGGGGCCTGGGTCCTTGGCCGGCAGCACGATGCCGAGTTTCCTGGTAACTTCACCCATGAACCCTACCGTTCGGGGGAGCAGCAGGGTGTCATACAAAACACCCCCAACCTGGCTCATGCCGGGGTGGGGGTGTTTGCTGATCAGACCAGGCCGACGGATACGACCGGGGAGGAGATGTGCGGTACGACCGAGCCATCACAGACGACCTCGAACCACGAGAAGCGCCTGCCTTTGACCAGGTCTTGGTACTCGAGCTCAACCGATTCGAAGCGCTCAGAGGCGCCTGACTTGTGGGTGATCGTCAACTCCGAGAACCCGTGGTACTCGTCGAACAGGTACGACTTGCCGTCGGTGGTGGTGATGGAGATCTGGCGAAGGGGGGTTTCGACCAGGACAGCCATGCGGTTTCCTTTCTCTTGGGTGTCGATCACCTTTGGCGGAGGTGGGGTTCGAGCAACCGGAGACGTGGCGTTACCGAGACGGGCGGGCGGGGCGGATGACGGGGCGGTCCCAGCCGGCCTTGCCGGTCATCCTCGGGGATGGCCACAGGCCTGGGCCCATCTCCACCATGCCGTGATGGGTGCCGTATGCGCCGAGTAGGTTGAGATAAGGCACCGCGTCGAAGGCCTCGGGCCCTTTGACACCGGTGGCGGACCAGGCGCCGGTGGCGAGCAGCTCCAGAGCAACGACCGGACAGACCGCGGTCTGCCACAGGACAGCCTGGGTTCCCCAGTCGCGCATCGTGGTCTCGTTGTCGGCTACGTGGTACAGGTAGACCTCGCGAAGTGCGCCTTCGTACACACCCTTCACCCAGGTGCCGGCACAGGTCTTGCCGTGCATCAGGTGGCCGAGTTTTGAGGGGTCGGGGAGGACCGCAGCCAGCACGTCGCGGGGGGCCACCTCCACGTCAGCGACCCTCACTTTCTGCTTCGAGTCGAGACCGAGGTACGCGAACGTCTTCAACCAGTCAATGAACTCCGCGCCGAGGGCGTACTTGAAAGTGACCCTGTCGCAGTTGAGCTCCCTCGGGATCAAGATGACCTCTTCGTGCTCGACGTTGACGCACTCCTGCGGGCCGATACCGGCCGGGAAGTGGAATATCTCTGGTTCAGAGAAGCAGTCCGTGGTGTACAAACCCTTTTTCGAGTCCCACACAACCGGTGGGTTCAGGCACTCCTCTATCGTCGTCCAGATGGAGAAGGTCGGGGCAAAATCATACCCATCAATAGAGAGATTGGAACCGTCCCGCACACCTATCTCGTGCACCTCATCAAAGAGGTGATCGGTCGCGTACTTTGCGAAGACATCGCTGAGGCCGGGTTCGACACCCATGCCGACGAGGGCGAGGAGACCTCTCTCCCGCCAAGCCTCATCGGCGAGAAGCTGGTCGCTGCCGAGGTACGAGCCGACGAGGCGGTACGGATCCTCCGGGTGCGGGGTCGAGAGGGTCATGGCAAGGTCCATGTAGGAGACCTTTGAGTCGTAGCAGGCTTGGAAGATGCTGGGGTTCAACCGTGGGTCGCAGGCGTTGACGACGATGTCAGCGCCGGTGGCGGTGATGGCTTGGGAGACCGCGGCGGGGGAGGAGGCATCCAGTTGGATACTTGAGAACCGGTCCCGGTCCAGACCAGCGACCGCGGCAGCGGCGCGGGTCGGGTTGACGTCTGCCAGGACAAACTTACTGAAGAAGGAGCGACGGGCCGCGATCGAGGCCATGGAGGAGCCGACGCCGCCAGCTCCGATGATCAAAATATTCATGCAAATTCACCGGTACCTACCGTACCGAGCACCCCATTTGGCGCCAATCGACGTTTAGGGCACAAAACACGGGTTTCGCCCAAAAATCATCCGTGCAGACGAGGTGCGGGGGTGAACTGTCATCCATATGCCACGTTGGGTCGTTGTACTTGTTGCATGCGTCGCGGTCTCAGTCGGTGTCACGGTGTACGTCTCTGGGGGCTCAGGCGGGGGCGCACGGGGGGTGGTAGCGACCGAGACGGGCGGGAGCGAGGGCATCGTCGCACCCGAAAACGGGCAGGCAGGACAGGGTTTGGACACGGCGGGGATGAAACTTGACCCGCGGGTGCCGGTCTGTGAGCAGGTATCAGGTGACCGGTTCTGTGTCTCGGGCCAGGCAGCTTTAGACCTTGACGAGGCGATGCAAGTATTTGAGGCGCAGGGACCGGCGGCGGCGATGAAACTCCTCGAGACGAAACTCAGCGAGGGTGCCAGCTGGGTGCGTGAGTGCCACCAGATGATCCACATCATCGGACATGAGGCGGCCAGGCTGTACCCGATCCGGGAGGTGGTGGCGGTGGACAACCGTATGTGCCAAGACGGGTATCTGGACGGAGCGATGGAAGGGTTCGCCGACTACAGCGACGAGCAGGAATTCTGGGACGGCATCTCGGTGATGTGCAACCCCATGCTCGAAAACGGCGATCGCTGGAAAGCCTCGAGCTGCGCACACAGCGTCGGTCATGCCATTGCGTTCAGGGGAGTGGGGAACTACCGGGAGGCGGTCAAGTACTGTGATGCCATTGCAGAGACCTTGCGGGACGCCTGCGGGGGAGGGGCGATCATGGGTATTGTCAACCCGGTAGAGGGATCGGCGGTCTCGGACCTCGGCCTTCCGAAGTACTCGACCCTGGATCCCAAGATCATCGATGCGACTTGCACAGGTATCGAACAGATCTACGCAAGCGTCTGCTTGTCCATCCTGTGGACGATGTACCCTGACACATGGGAGGCCCAGGTGCTGCTCGACAGACTCTTGGGTCTGTGTCCCAAGAGTCTGGATGTCGACCGGTGCTTTGACGGGTACGGGTCGGCTGTGTACCAGAAGAACCTGCCGACCGCTGACGAGCGGGGCGAGAGCGCGGAGGAGGTGTACTCAGCCGCTGAGCCGTTGCTGGAGAGATGCTACAAACTGCCGAAGGACGGGGTGGGTGGTTGCGTCCAGGGAGTCACCTACTCAGCAATATGGTGGTACGCCACCGTACACAGTAGTGTCGAGGGCTACATCTCGATGTGTCCGGTGGTCAAGGAGCCGTGGCGGGAGCGATGTGCCGGGTCTGAGCGAGAGGTGAGCAGCGGATACAGCGAGAGTGGGGTCGATCCCCAGCAGGAATGGGGGGAACAGGGCTGAGCGCTCGAAGAGTGTCTTGGCGCTAGCGGACGGTGAAGAGATCGGAGGCTTTGGACCCTTTGGGCAGCAAGACTGGTTCAGGGGTGGATCCCAGGTGGACACTTGGAAGCCCGATGGCGGGATCGTTGAAGGAGCGGACCTCGGCAAGTGGGAAGACCATGATGCTCTTCGAGACCACATCTTGAGGGTCGCGATCGGGCATGCCGGCGCGGTACTCAACCACGGCGGCGTAGGATCCGGTGACGACGAGGGCACGGATCGACCAATTCTCGGCGTCCAACCGCTCCACCCACCCGATACGGTTCAACACCTGCACCGCGGAGCCCAGATGGCTTGTGGCATAAGAGATGATGTGCTCGACGAGGGTGGTGTCGATCCCGTCCTCGATATGACGAGAGACCACGGAGCCGGGCGGGCGGAGGGAGGCCATGCCCCCTACCGTCCCGACCCGGCGCATGCGGTCACAGAACCACGGGGCTGAGATCAGTGCGCGATCCTGGCCCGGCGAAGGACCTCAGCGGAGACACCCATCTCGCGCCAGGCCGCCCAGGTGATCTTGTTGGCCGCGCCCCACTCGGCGGCGACGGCGATGAAGGCCTCCTCCAGTTTCGCGCGGTCGGAGGCCGAGATGCGATGCTGGGCATCATGGATGCGCTGCACCAGACGGAGCTTCTCGACGGTGTCGGAGGTCTCGGCGAACTTGGCTCGCAGAGTCTCCACATCAGCGACACGCCCGCGGGGGAGGGGGGAGGTCAGCACATCGAGGTAGGCCTGGATGGCGGAGCGGCCCGGGGTGCGGGTGGCGGGACGCGGGGGAGTGGTGGCGGGAGTGGTGGTGGGATCTGCCTTGGTGGATTTGATGGCTGGTGTCATGCTTGCAAACATACACCGAGGGGGTGAAAGCATGCGGTATTTACGCGGGGAAATCTTGGGTCACGGGTGGACCAAGGTGGAGACAGAGAGGTGATCCGAACCGGAGATTGCGTGTCGGGAGAAGCCAGAGGACCCGAGCCCGTGCAGGAGGATGTGATCCAGGTCAAGAACCTGTAGGGGTTGAGTCCACCATTTGTACGGCAGGGCGGGCCAGGTGGGGGCGAGGTAGGACCTCCACGAGGCCGATGAGGCTGAATCGTACCGGCCGAGCAGGGACCGCAACTGTGGGTGGAGCATCGAGGTGTTGAAATCGCCCATGACGAGGACGCGACCAGTGAGACCCGTCAGGGCCGGGGAGAGGGCTGCCCAGTTCGAACGCCAGGCAGAGAACGTCTCTTCGGTCGTTGGGGACATGAGATGCACACCGACCACGGTGATGGGACCGGCGGCGCTTGTGATGCGGGCCACGGGCAGGATCCGATCGTTCAAGGTGAGCGGGGGTCCGGCGGCGGCGGGCAATCGAGACCAGATATGGACGTGCGAGGCGCGGCCGGAACCGGAGGCTGCGAGATCAAACCCAGCGGAGAGGAGGGCCGAATCGACACCGGGGAGTGTCTCGACAGTCACGAGCACATCGGCCTGAAGATCGAGGAGATCTTTGATGGCCGAGGAGGGAGTGATGTTGGACAGAAGCAGGTTCGCGGCAGCCACCTTGAGCGTTGGGGGCGAGGTTGGTGTCGGACGAGCGGCGAGGTTGATATCGAGGATGAAAGCGGACCAGAGGGCGAGGACGGCGAAGGAGACCACCTTGGTGGAGTGACGGCGGGAGAGCACCGAGCAGATGACGGAGAGGATGCACAGGAGGAGAACGAGGGGGGCTGCTGCCTGAACAGCCACGAAGGCGGGGGAGGGCTGGAAGCTCACCAGACTCGAGATCAGCGCCATGAACGCGACGGCTGACAGGCTGAGGGCCAGGACGGTGGCGAGGACCTTGAGCCGGGTACGCATGGGGCAAGACCGTCCGAAGAAGCATGACGGTGACCGAAAGGTGACATGGTGGCTTGACCCACTTGGCGCACAGACGGTTGGGGCCATGATATCAGTGCCGTTATGGCTGGCTGCCGCGGTTTTTCTCAGTTATGGCGCCCTCGCCTGTCTCGTCGGTGTGCAGCGGCGTGTCATCGAGCGGGGCAGCGAGGCACGCAGGGAGCTCTCGCTGATGATCCAGGAGTATGAGCAGCTCATCGGGAGAGCGCAGCAAAATGCCATGGCCAGCCAGAGGGGAGCGGACCAACTGGCCCTCTTGGTGCGGATCATGGAGTGGCGGCGGGAGAACGGGTTCGAGGACTTCAATGAGCTCGTGGTGTGGGAACTGGCCGAGGACCTGCAGATCGACAGGCAGCTGGCCAGCGATCTGTACGACCGGATCGTAAAACGAGAGAGCGACTGAGGCTACGACTCAGCGGGGTGGTTGGCAGGTTGGGCAGAAGCTCGTGGAGCGGCCGGCAACTCTCGTGGTGGTGATGATCGAGGAGCAGCGGAGACACGGTAACCCGGCGCGGCCGTAGCAGCGGAGCTTGTGGACATTCGAACCGGAGGTTCCATCCGGGCGACGGTAATCACGGAAGGTCGTACCACCGGCTGCAATCGAGGAGAGCAGTGATTCGGAGAGAGCCTGGGCGAGGGCGGTGCGGTCAGGCGCGGTGAGCCTCGAGCAGGGGGTGGCGGGGTGGATTCTGGACTCGAAGAGGGCTTCGTCGCAGTAGATGTTCCCGGCTCCGGCCAGTACCGACTGATCGAGCAGGGCGGTTTTGACCGGGCGGGTGGATGTGGAGAGGGCTGCTAGGGCGGCGGCGACATCGGCGGCTCCTGTGGCATCGGGCCCGAGAGTGGATAACCCGGGCAACGAAGTGTGCACACCGGGGGGAGTGCAGACCAACCGTCCAAAGCGGCGTGGATCGAAGAACCCTAGCCAGAGACCACCTTCGGCATCTGAGCGGTCGACTCTCCACAGGGCGTGCAGATGCGGGCCGGTGGGCCGGTTCTCGTCGAGGACCAAACGACCCGTCATGCCGAGATGAACGACCAGATCGGCTACCGGGTGAGCATCTCGGGAGAGACGCAGAACCAACCACTTACCGCGGCGGTCAATAGCCTCGACCACCCCCGCGGCCGAGGCTGCCGAGGCGAACTTTGGGTACGAAGAGACCATGACCGGGTTCAAGGTGGTGCCCAGCAGCGGGGAGAGCCCTATACGAACGTTCTCCACCTCAGGAAGCTCTGGCACGGATGGTACGGTACCGGGTGGGGAGGGGAAGTCCGTTGGGGTGGGGATAGGGGCCAAAGCAGCGACGGTGGGGGTGGAAGGCCACAGTACCTTCTGCCAAAGTCAACCCATCAACCCCTCGAAAGGAGGGAACCATGAACGAAGTCCCGCAAATCCCGGGAGAAGTGCTGGGCATGCTGCAGCAACTGCTGCAGGGTCCGGTTGCTGAGAGCGCGGAGAAACCTCAGGCGTTTGAGGCCCTGACCCGGCACCTGCACCGCCTGACCAGACTCCGAGAGGAGATCCGGAACGTGGACGAGACGGCGCTGGCGTACGTGAACGCCTCGTACGAATCGATCGCCAGACTGGTTGCCCAGAACCTCGACGCGGCTGGAGCCGCGGAACTTGAGCGCCTTGGGCTCGGTGAGGCTGGCAACAGCATCATCGAGACACGCATGGTCGCCGCGCAGATGCATGGGTGGTTGGAGCATGTCGTGTCCAACATCCAGACCCAGCGGGAAACCGAGGAAATGCTCGGTGGCAAGCTCTCGGATCTCTTCGAAGGAACCAAGCTCACACCACCGACCTCTGCTCCGGCGCAGATGCACCAGATGCAGACAGGTGTGTACCTGTAGAACGACCTGACCGGGACCCCTGAGGGGTCCCGGTCGAGTCAGTTACGCGGTGGGGCGTCAGGGCATGGGGATCGGGGGAAGGTTTGGGGGGCCGAGGACGGCGGAAACAGCGTCCATGACTTCCCCCAGGTCCCCGCCGTGGCCCGCGAGGCCGGCGGGCGGGGCATCAGGATTGAAAGATATCCAGCCCGAGCGGGGATCGGTCAGTGCCTCGGCGGATGGGCGATCCAGAATCCACACATGCCCACAAGACGGGGAGAGGCCAAACAGGACCAGGTACTCGTACTTCCCGGAGAGAACCTGCTGGAAGGTGTACAGGCCAGAGCTCCAGCGAGTCGAGAAACGTATTTTCACGGTGCGGCCGGCGATGAGGCGATCATGCCCGGGGGCGGAGCGAGGTTGGACGAGGAAACCCGCGGAGGAGAGCAGTGTCTCCACGATGGCCTCAGCGGCCTTGGAACGAGTGGCGGTGGGCAGGGAACGTACCCAGGCGTACGGGGAGGTGGACCATTCATCCAGGTCTTGGAACTTCCCCAGTACCATGGCGTTTGCACTCAGCAGAGAGTCTTGGGTGAGTGAAGGGGTGCGTCGTTTGGACTTCTTCCCTGAGGTGGGGGGCGGAGGTGCGAAGTCGGGCACCTCGAGCGGCAGGGACAGTGCCGTCGATGACGGTACTCGGCGGCGGCGTGGCATGGAGTGTACCGTGCGGGACCTGAAACTTCGGTCAAACCAGTGAGTTGGTGGCGGGGGCGGTTGGGCCCCACACGATTGTGACGCGTGGGAGATATTTTCGAACTTCGCAACGAGGACAAGAGCGTAAAGTTCTCAGTACCAACGATGGAGGAAGTGCGGTGCTTCTTGAACCGTCAGAGCGTCTCTTTTGTGGGTCGAGAGGCTGAAGAGGACGCGGAGATCGACTTCGAGGGGTACTACGATGATGATACGGAGTACGACGACCTGGATTTTGAGGCGGAGGAGGTCGACGTCGAGGAGATGACTGATGCGGACGCGTGGATGGTGGCAGGCCTGTTCGGGGTGGGTCAGCACTCCCCTTCGTGGTGGTTGAACTCCAAAACGGAGCATGGGGAGGAGTGCCTCTGCCGTCCGGCCGGGCTCTTGGAGGTCTTGCAGGATTACGCCGCGAGCGGGGATCGTCAGGGGGCCTTGGAGGCCCACTTGGGGGCCCTCAGAGACGTTTGGGACCACTTCTGGTCCGGAGATGCCTTGGTCAATGGGGAGGGGGAGCTTATCAACGGCGCCTGCCCGGCTTGCCTGATCGAGGGACGGGAGCATCTCTCCGAAATCCTAGATGAGGCGCGGAACCTGGCCGAGGAGCTCGGGGAGGCCTTGGCTGCCTTCCACTCACACATCGACCTGGGCATCGACCGCTACTGAGGCGGCAGGTCCTTGACCTGCTCTGAGGCACGGACCGGCATGCTACGCAATCGAGTACCTGGTTCATCGGTGAACCAGGCGACGGGAGCGGTGCGCTTGGTATCTAGACCGCAAAAACCTCCCGAACCCCATCGAGGGACCGCAGTGCGGAGAGGAGGTGCTCTGCCCCAGCCAGGCGGGTGGAGAACCGGAACCGCAGCACGGCGAGACCGGAGGTGCTCGTTGCTGACCAGGAGATGTCGACCGAGGAGGCGGCGAGGGTGGCGGAGACATCTCGTAGCAAACCGGTGCGGTTCTCGGCGTGAACCTCGACCCAGCCGATTGAGGCATCCCGCCGCAAGGGCATGAGCCGGAGAATGTCCCCGGGTGGCAGGTCGCGCACCGTGGCAGCGAGGGACTCGCAGGTCGACTCATGCACAGAGACCCCGTGCAGTCTCGAGACGAAACCGATGGAGTGTTCCAGACGGTGCGGACGACAACACTGCGGCAGGGTGTAGGGCAGCCCGTCCATGGTTGCGGCGAGCTCGGACTCGAAACTCGACGGTGTGGGTGGGTGGTGGGACCTGTGCCGTTGCGGACGGAGCGGGAGACCGAGCAGGCCGGAGGCGGGGCGAGCACCTGAGGCGAGGGCCTTGAACATCTCAGCCGTGGAACCGAACCCGTTCATGCCGGCGAGGCGGGCGAGGAACAGGGCATCATCCACGAGGTGGATGGCGTTGCGCAGCCTCAACTCATCGTGCAGGAAGGCGCGGCCATCAGAGACCGGATCGGAGGCGGCGGACTCGAGAAACTTCCGTATCTTCTCTCTGGCCCTTGCGGTGCGGACAACAGTGAGCCAGTCCGGCTTGGGGGCGGATTTCTTACCGGTGAGCACCTCGACCACGTCACCGGTGCGCAGAACGGATCGGATCGGGACGAGGGTGCCGTTCACCCGTGCGCCGGTGCAGCGGTGCCCGACATCGGTGTGGATCTTGTAGGCGAAATCAAGGACGGTGGCGGAGTCGGGCAGAGAGACGGGTCGTCCCTTGGGGGTCAGTACCACGATCTCCCCGGCCGGGGCAAGATCGCGCCGGAGCCTCTCCAGGAACTCCTCCGGCGAGGAGGCCGATGCCAGGGAGTCCGAGAGTTCCGCATCAAGAACCCGGCGGGACACGGTGGCACCGGTTTTGTACAAGAAGTGCGCGGCCACTCCGTACCTGGCCTGCAGATGCATCTCCTCCGAGCGAATCTGCACCTCGACCTCGACCTCATCAAACAGGACCGTGGTGTGCAGCGAGCGGTACCCAGATGGCCGGGGGATGGCGATGAAATCCTTGAATCGTCCCGGTACCGGCGTGAGTTGAGCGTGGACGGCACCGAGAGCGGCATAACATGAATCACGATCGGGGACGATGATCCGCACCCCGATCAGGTCGTGCATGTCGGAGAGCCTCATGCCGGTTTTCACCTGCTTGGTGTGGATCGAGTACAGATGTTTCGTCCGGGACTCCACCTCGGACCGGAGGGATGCCTCGGCGAGAAGGCGGGTGATGAGCCTGGCGACTGAGGACTCGATCCCATGCCGAACGGAGGAGGAGGCCGCGAGTTCCGCGGAGAGCTCACGGAAGGCGTCGGGGTGCACCACCGCGAAGGCCAGATCCTCCATCTCGCGGCGTGGTTCCTCGAGACCGAGCCGGTGGGCGAGGGGGGCGAAGACCTCGAGGGCCTCGGCGGCACTGCGCTGTCGCCTGTCCTCGGGGAGATGCTGGGCCGTCCTCAGGTTGTGCAGGCGGTCCGCGAGCTTGACGGCAAGGACCCGGACGTCGTCAACAACGGCGGCCAAAAACTTCGACATCGAGGCGGCGGAGACGCTCTCGTCGGGGGAGAGGTCCAGGCGGCCGACTTTGGTCACGCCATCGACGATCCTGGCGGCCTCGGGGCCGATCTCGGCGGCGAGGCGATCGAGGGGGACCTCACAGTCCTCGAGAACATCATGGCAGCAGGCCGCCAGGACAGAGACCTCGTCAAACCCCCAAGCGGCGACGATGGCAGCCACCTGCAACGGGTGCGAGGCGTAGAGTTCCCCTGACAAGCGGTACTGCCCAGCGTGGGAGAGGATGGCGAACCTCGCGGCTGAGACGACGGCATCGTTGCGGGTGCCGTGGCGTGACCAGGCGGCGGCCAGGGCGTCGAGTGCGGACCGAAGAGATGGGTCGAGGACCGAGGACGGGAGGTCGGCGAGCATCGAGGAGAACATGGCACACATCGTCCGGGCGGAACCGACAGCGGACGGGGTATGGGCCGGGTGGGGCAGGCGGGACGGTACGAGCGACCATGAGAAAACCTGAACCGCATTTTGTGAACGCCATCGCCGACACGGCCGAGAACGAGGGAAACACCCAGAGCATGGTCGAGGACTACCTCGACGGAGCTCCCTTGGGGGCGCGATGGGAGGATGCATGCTACATTGCCATGCAGCTGCTCGGACAGTTCTCCCATGGGCAGGTGATGCACCTGGAGCGCACGGCTGTCGGGTTGCTGGGACAGGGGGAGACCGAGCGGGTCGCGGCGGTACGGCATGCGCTCGAGTACGCCCATGGGGGTCGGATCGACGGTGAGCTCGGACAGCGGGAGCTGGTGAACCTGGTGGTTTCATGCATCGAGTGGTCGCGGTTGTTGGCCAGGGTGGAACGGGTCGAGGGTGGAGAGCCACTGCGCTGGGTCGGGGGTAAGGAGATGCCGGCCCACTGGGCGAGGTTCGCCCTGGATCTTTCCTAGCCGGGGCCGATGGCGCAGCGGTCGGGGGCCAAGATCCCGTCGAGGTGGTCGACCTCGTGGGCGATGATATGGGCGGCGAGTCCGGTGAAAACATCTTGGTGCGTTTGACCCGCGAGGTCCTGCCAGCGCAGAACCACCGAGGTCGGGCGGGGTGGGTGAAAGGTCCTGCCAGGGATCGAGAGACAACCCTCGGTGGCGGTGAACCACGCACCCCTTGAGATCAGCTCGGGGTTGAGAAAGACGGACAGGGACCCGGAGAAATCGGCGACGAACATCCGCTCAGGGCGGCCCACCTGGACGGCGGCGAGACCAACGCCTTTTGCAGCTAGCATGCACTCGATCATGCCGTCAGCGAGGGCAGCGAGGCCTGGGTCGAAGGAGACCACCTGACAAGACGGGGAGTGCAGGCGGGGGTCGGGTTCGAGGACCAGGCGCAATGACGGCACGGGGGTACTAGTCCGATCCCTGCAAGGGTGGGGCACCTAGGTCGCCGCAGTTGCGGAGCGGTGGCGCGGAGGAACAGTCAATGGCATGTCAGACATAGGGGAGCTCGACCTGTCGAAGTACAAACTCGGCTGGAGCGACGAGGTGGAGTATGCTTTCGAGCCAGAAAAAGGGTTGAACGACGATGTCGTGGAACAGATCTCCTGGTGGAAGGGGGAACCCGACTGGATGAGGAGAAACCGTCTCCGGGCTCTTTCGGTGTTCGAGCGCAAACCGATGCTCACCTGGTTCTCTACGAACATGCCCGAGATCGACTTCGGCGACATCTACTACTACCTGAAACCAGCGGCGGCACAGACAGACGAGTGGGACGACCTGCCCGAGCAGATGAAGAAGACGTACGAAAAGCTCGGCATCCCCGAGGCCGAGCGAAAGTACCTCGCCGGTGTTACCTCACAGTATGACAGCGAGGTCGTGTACCACCGCAACCGCGCAGAACTCGAGGAACAGGGCATCTTGTTTTGCGACATGGACACGGCCCTGCGTGAGTACCCAGATCTCGTCAAACAACACTTTGGTTCGGTCATCCCCGCGGGGGACAACAAGTTCGCCGCGCTCAACACGGCGGTCTGGTCGGGCGGATCGTTCATCTATGTACCACCAGGCGTCGAGTGCGAGATGCCGCTGCAGGCGTATTTCCGCATCAACAGCGAGAACGCCGGGCAGTTCGAGCGAACGCTCATCATCGCGGACGAGGGCTCCAAGGTGCACTACATCGAGGGTTGCTCCGCTCCCGTGTACACGAACGACGCGCTGCACTCCGCGGTCGTCGAGATCGTCGTCAAGCCGAGTGCGCACGTCACCTACACGACGATCCAGAACTGGTCGCCGAACGTGTACAACCTCGTCACCAAACGGGCCAGAGTCGAGGCTGAGGGGAGGATGGAGTGGATCGACGGGAACATCGGATCGAAGCTGACCATGAAGTACCCGAGCGTGTACCTGGTGGGCCCGAAGGCGACCGGGGAGGTTCTCTCGGTCGCCTACGCAGGGGCCGGGCAGCACCAAGACGCTGGTGCGAAGATGATACATGCCGCCCCCGAGACGAGCTCGCGCATCATCTCCAAGTCAATTTCGAAAGACGGCGGGGTGACCACGTACCGTGGGCTGGTGCGGGTGGAGGAGGGCGCGCATGGCATCAAGAGCCACGTCCAGTGCGATGCGCTCATCCTCGATGAGGCGAGCGAGAGTCGGACGTTTCCCTACATGGAGGTGGGGGAGAACGACGCCGAGGTCGGGCACGAGGCCACGGTCTCGAAGATCGCGGACGAGCAGTTGTTCTACCTGATGAGCCGGGGACTCTCCCAGGAGCAAGCGATGGGAATGGTGGTGAACGGCTTCATCGAGCCCGTAACCCGCACGCTTCCCATGGAGTACGCCGTCGAATGGAGCAGGCTCATCGAGCTGCAGATGGACGGCTCGATCGGCTGAGCGGGGCTGGGACCTGAACAGTGGCTACTTCAGGTACTCGAGTTCCATCTCGATGATGCGGTCGCGGACGGCGGCGCACTCGGTCTGGTACTTTTTCGACATGGCATGGCAGTACTCGGGGGTCAGCTCCTCGGGGTAGACGCCGTACAAGTGCCCCGAGGTGGAGGTGATGGCGCCCTCGATGCAGGAGATGGGGTCGTCGAGTGCCTCGCAGCGCGGGGCGATGTAGCTGACCATCTCGTCGATGTGTTCCTTGGTCTCGGGTGGCCAGACCGGGTTCACGTCCCAGAAGTAGGCCCGGTGGATCCAGTTGCCAATGCCGATGTAGCACCAGTGCCGTTCCTCACCGGTTGAGTCGCGGCACATCTTGTCGTAGTCCTTGTTCCCCTTGTGGTATTCCGGTCCCTCAAACATCCACAAACGCATGTAGCATGCAACCATGAGCCGCTCGGGATTTCCGTACTTCGCGTTAGTCTTCTCGCACAACTCGATGACGTCGCCTTGGTGGGTGTCGGCGAAGACGTCGACGGTGGCATCGCTGGTGTAGCCGGCGTGGTGCAGTGCGCCGTCGCCGTACTCCATGAGCAGGCCCGAGGTGCAGATGACACCGAGATCTTTGGTCTTGGCGATGGACATGCAGGCATTCATTGCCTCCTCGAGAGCATTGTTGTCGACGTAGACGGTGCTTTGACCAGTTCCGTGGTAGCAGTCCTTGAGGAGCGTGGGGTTGTCGGTGTACGACTCGCTGCACTTCTTCGAGAAGGCGGAAACCTGATCCGAGATCTTCGTGTAATCACCTGAGAGCCGCTGTACGGTCCCATGCAGATAACCACGCTGGCACTCGAAGGTGGCATGGCCGAAGGCCTCGAGCCCGTAGTACTTGGCGGCGGACTTGCCCACACCGTGAGCGAAGCTATGGCAAGCGGCATAGACGTCCTTGTTCACCTCGAAGACCTTCCGCATCATGGCCAGACCGGCCTCGATGCCGTTGGTCTTGATCTCCTCATCTATGACCTCATTGATGCATGGGCCCGGTTCGGTCATGTCGCAATCGTTGATCACGAGAGCCTCGACGGTGTTCGATGTGTCGGAGGGGGTGGGTGTTGCGGCCTGCGAGGAGCTGGGGGATTCGCTTGTCGAGGTGGTTGGGGAGGCGGCCGGGGTGGGGTCGCTCGAGGCAGAGACGACGAGGGCGGCCAGGGATGCCACACAGACCAGAGCAGCAGCTGCGAGGACGGTTTTGGAAGGGCGGAACTTCATGGGGATTTACTGTCCATTTGAGTAAGGCGGGGGCAACGAACCTTGGGGTGTGGCGCCTGGTGGGAGGGTGGCACCCTAGAGGGTATGGAACACACAGAGAACTTTCCCACCGAGACACTCGCGGACAAAGTGGCTGACGTAGAGGCCTTCGGACAGGCGTTCAGTCTGCTGACCAACCTCAGCAAGTACCTCGACATGGCAGCAAACGCTGTTCTGGCCGGGACACTGGACCGGGAGCAGGGTGCGGCATTCGTGCGGCGAGCCGGAGAGGTGTACGCGGACCTGCGTGAGGAGATCTTGAACCTCATCGAGGATGGTGATTGGCGGGTGGCCGGGGGCGCCAGAATGCGTCCGCTCGAGGGGGTCGAGGACCTCTTGGAGGCGGCTCTGGTGGTGGACCAGAGCCACATCTGGCTCGAGACCAGCATTCGCAGGGGTGCGTTCACACACCGCGTCAAACTTCTGGGACTGCAACTCGGCCTCGAGGAGGCGGCGGCGAATGCCCAGCTCGGGGAACAACGCGAGAAGGCCCAGACGTTCGAGAAGCGGCACAACCAGCCCAAGGAGGTTGGGGGCGGGGCTTACGTCTGAACCCATCAGGGGCGGAAAACGAAGGAAGACACCCGGCTTGAGCGGATGTCTTCCTCGTGGGGGCTGAATTCGGTTGTGCACCGCTTGCACTACGCCCGGGAAATGATCCCAAGGCTGGGCCAGAGGTCGTCCTCGGGGAAGTGCGGGTCGAGGGCCTCACGGGGGAGGGACTCGAGGTGCAAACAGAGGCGGCGGAGCAGCCTCTTGGACGGGGTCTTGCCGGTGGCGATCTCCGCAACGAGGAGTTCGAGAAGCTCGAACAACCCCCTCGCGAAGGGAATCGACACGGAGACCGAGGGTCGCAGCGAACTGCGGCCGGTCGTGGCCGAAACCACTCCTTGGTAGGTGCGCAGGGTCTCTTCCGGGCTCCAGTCGGTGACCTTGACGTCGTTTAGGACATCGAGGGCAACTTCGGAGACCAGCTTGGCCAGGCGAACCAGCTCGGGGAGCGGGAGGGTGAAGCTTGCGTGCTTCGGTACTGACATGGGTATCCCCTTTCCTGGGAATCTTGTTGGATGGGTAACACGGTGCACCGTGAGCGCGGGAAAGGGTGGGGGAAGGACAGTGGTCAGCTGAAGGACTGACCACAACCGCAGGTGCGGGTGGCGTTCGGGTTCGAGAACTTGAACCCTGAACCGGAGAGGCCGTCGGTGTAATCCAAGGTGGCGCCCCGGATCAGCCCGGCGGAGGCGGTGTCGACAACCACGGGCACGGAACGGGACTCAACGGCATGATCGAAGCGAACATCCGACTCGGAGGTCTCGTCGTCGAAGTACATCTCGTAGGAGAACCCGGAGCACCCACCCGGACGAACGGCGACCCGCAGACGCATCGAGGGGGAGGCCTCACTCGAGAGGATCTCGAGCAGCTTGAGGGCGGCTTTGTCGGTGATGGAGAACGGGGAGTGGTCGGTGGGGAGGGACTCGGTCGTGGACATGGAATCTACCGTACGGCGGGGGCGGGGCATGGCAAGGCTGGGTAACGGAAACCAGCCACCCCTCTCAGGGGTGGCTGGTTTGCATGGGAAAGGTCGTTGTCAGATGCGGATCGGCATCATGACCTGCTTGGTCTTGTCATCACCCGGGCGGGTCATGAGCAGGGCCTTCATCGGGTCATGGATTCCAATCACGACTGAGTCGCTGCCGAGGGCGGAGACCGCGTCGGCGAGGTAGTCGACGTTGACACCGAAATCCGGGACTTCCCCGGAGGTGGTGGCACTCAAGGGCTCGACCGCCAGGTCGCCGGTGGCGGACTTGGAGGAGATCGAGACGACGCCATCGGTGCAGCTGACGCGCACCGAGCGGGACTCGCGCGGGGCGACGATCTTCAAGCGCTTGATGGCCTCGAGGACCTCGGTGGCATCGGCCTTGATGGTCGCAGGTGCGTTCGGTGCCGGGATGATCTGACCGTACGCCGGGAACTTCGCCGCAATCAGGTGCGAGGAGAGTTTCAGCGAATCGGTCTCGAAGCAGGCATTGACTTCCGAGACGGTGATCTTCACCGTGTCGGATTTCGCCAAGGCGCGTTCGAGTTCCGCCACCGCCTTGATCGGCAGGGTGAAACGGGTTTCAGCCGGCAGCGGGGAGGCGCCGAGGGATGCCACCGCAAGGCGGTAGCTGTCCGTCGTGGCCAGCCGCAGGTCTCCGTCGACGACCTCGAAGAGGACGCCGGCGAGGTTCGGGTGGTTCGACGTGGCCGAGGCGGCCGCGTTGTGCACCTCGCGCAGGCCCTTGCGAAGGGCGGCTGCGGGCAGACTCACGCCCGAAGTCGCCGGGAAGGGCACCTTCGGGAAGTTCGTTGCGGACTCTGTGCGCATCGTGGCGGAGAGTTTTCCGCACGAGATCTTCACGGAATCGGCATCGAACTTGATGCTGAGCTGCGAACCAGACGGCAGGGCGTTGATGTAGTCGACGGCCGTCTTGGGCAGGATCGCCTCACCATCGCCGCTGGCGGAGACGGCTGCCGAGGTTCGGGCGGCCTGCTCACCGTTGTAACTGGTGAACTGGGCGGTCTTACCACTGACAGCGATGTGCACGCCGGCGAGGGCCGGGGCTCCTGAGAGCGCGGTGAAACGCGAGACCTCGAGGGCTGTTTTGACTTGTTCCAGGGGGGCTTTGAGCTCCATGTGGCTCCTTGTCTGGGGGATGGAAACCAGGTCGGATGACTTGGTGAAGTATACTGTGCGCGGGGGTTCCCCGGCGGCAACGGGTGCAGGAGACGGGGGCGGTAGGGCGACACTCTTCCACAAAGGGGTGCGGCGGGGTGCCTTTGAGGTCACAATATAATCATGACCTCAGAGCGGAAAACCACGGTGGCAGCGGACGGGGCGGCCGCCGGCAACCCAGGCCCGGGGGGCTGGGCTTGGTACGTGAATGAGACGATCTGGGGCAGCGGCGGGTCGGTGGGGACCACCAACAACCGAATGGAGCTCACCGCGGTGATCGAGGCCCTCGGTCGCCTTGAGGGACCGCTGCACATCATCTGCGACTCACGGTACGTGGTGGACTCGGCAACGAAATGGCGACACGGCTGGAAGCGGCGGGGATGGCGCAAACCGGATGGTGCTGAGATCGCGAACAAGGATCTCATCATCGCGCTCGATGCGGCCCTGACCGGACGTGAGGTGAGCTTCGAGTGGGTGCGGGGGCATGACGGGCACCCGCTGAACGAGGAGGCGGACGTACGGGCCCGGGCAGCGGCCGAGGCAGTACGGGACGGCAGGAACGTTCGGACCGGGGCCTAGAGCTCAGTCCTCGGCACGGGCCGAGGAGCGCTTCGGGCGCAGAGCGGACGGCTCCTGATCGGAGCGGCGAATCAAGCAATCCTCGAGCACCAAGATGTCGATGTCGGAGTGCAAGAAGCACTCCACGGCGTCGGTGGCCGAGGCCACGATTGGCTCCCCGCGGAGGTTGAACGAGGTGTTCACCAGGACCGAGCATCCGGTCAGATCTTTGAACCCGGAGAGGACTTGGTGCAAGAAGGGGTGCCGGAAGTCATCCACGGTCTGAACCCGGGCCGAGTAATCGACATGTGTGATCGCCGGCAGGGTACTGCGGGTCTCTTGGGCCTTGTTGTAGAATCGCTTCCCGTCGTCGGGTAGGTCGGTGGCGGGCGGGTGCGACCGCAGACTTTCATTCAGGTAGTAGGTCTTGAGCATGTAGGGACTGTCAAGACCGGAGGTCTCGAAGTACTCCGGTGCGTCGGCGGCGAGAACGATGGGGGCGAAGGGTCGGAAACCTTCGCGAAACTTTGTCTTGAGGTTCAAGCGCAGCTGCATCGAGGGGTCGCGGGCATCAGCGAGGATGGAACGGTTGCCCAGGGCCCGGGGGCCGTACTCCATGCGGCCCTTGGCGACGGCCACGATCTTGCCATTGGCGACCTCGGCGGCGACGAGAGCGGCCAGAGTTGAGTCATCGTGGCTGGTTGCGACGAGGCCGTAGGAGGCCAACGTCTCAGCGACGGAGGTACCGAAATCGGAGGGAGTGGGGCCGAGAAGGGAGCCGCGCATGGAGTCCTGCGCTGCGATGCGGCGGGGGACGGAGAACCGTTCGTGCGAGGCCCACAGTGCGGAGCCGAGAGCGCCCCCGGCATCCCCGGCGGCGGGCTGAATCCAGATGCCGTCGAACATCCCGGTGCGCTCGATCTTGCCCACCGAGACGACGTTCAGCGCGACGCCACCGGCCAGACAGAGGAACCGAGAACCGGTCAAGGTGCGGGCCCGTTCGGCCAGGGCGAGCATGACCAGATCGGTGGCGGCTTGGATGCTCGCGGCAACATCGGCGTGGTGCTGGGTGAGCGGGTCATCCGGGCGTCGCGTCGGGGCGCCGAAGAGCTCCTCGAACTTCTTGTTGTACGTCCGCGGGGCAGTGAGGTACGAGAAGAACTCCGGGTTCATCGAGTACGAGCCGTCCTCGGCGAGGTGAAGCAGGTTCGTCAAGATGGTCTCGAGGTGGATCGGTGTGCCGTACGGGGCGAGTCCCATCAGCTTGTACTCACCGGAGTTCACCTTGAAGCCGCAGTACAGGGTGAAGGCGCTGTAGAGCATCCCGAGGGAGTTGGGGTACTCGATGTGCTCGAGCATCTCGATCGAGGAGCCGGAGCCGCGGGAGATCGAGGTGGTGGTCCACTCCCCCACCCCGTCGACGGTCAAGATGGCGGCGGTCTCAAACGGGCTCGGGTAGAACGCGGAGGCTGCATGGGAGAGGTGGTGATCCCCCAAAAGCACCGGGACATCCGGGCCGACGATGCCCGCCAACTGGCGGGGAACCCAGAGTTTCTGGGGGAGCCAGGTCCCCATCGAGTGGGCGAACATGCGCGCACCTTTGATCTTGCCGAGAAACTGGGTGCTGACCAAGCGGTCGAGCTTGGCGAAGGGGGATTCGTAGTACACCACGGCAGAAAGCGCCGAGGGCCCGACACCTGCCTCACGCAGGACGTAGTTGATGGCGTTCTCCGGCATCGAGGCATCACCTTTCTTACGAGTGAAACGCTCCTCATGGGCGGCAGCCACGATGGAACCATCGAGGACCAAGGCGGCGGCTGAGTCGTGGTACTGAGCCGAGACACCCAGCACGATTGTGTGTTTCGTGGATTCTGGCACGCGAACAACGGTGCAGGGCTGATGGAGTGCGTCTACACACCCACAGACCCGGGCAGTCTAGGAAACTTGATCCTTGAAGGTGAACTCGACCGAGAAATCCCCCAAGATGACCTCTTGGTCGGGCGGGCAGCCAGTGGATTCAGAGGCGAACAGGACGCCACGGATCTGGTCTGATGCCGCGAAACTCCTCGTGGCACCGGGCTCCAACCTCCCGAGCTTAGAGACGTGGGCGAACCCTTCTGAATCGTAGCCGTACCCGTAGAGGTCGAACCCGGTGGCGGAGCGCAACGGACCCACCGTGAACCGAGTGCCGTCTCGGACGGAACTGTCCAGCATCACATGGGCGTACGGGGCGGCCACGAGAGCGCAGCCGGCCGTCTGCGGCGGCAGTGCGCGGTCGCGAACCATGAACCGCGGCGGGTAGCACTCGGCGGAGCGGGCGGGGGAGGTTCGCATGGCAACGCACTCGAGACTCGTCGAGCTGAGATGACTGAACACGAAACTGGGGGCGGGGAAGTCTCCACGGGTCAGGGTGGATCTGGACGGTCCATAATTGGAGATGGGCCAGGCCGGGACCTTGGAGGCCGTGCGGGCTGAGTCCTCGATTCGACGGGAAGGAATGCGGGTGGTGATGGCCCGGGCGGCGTCTTTGGCGATGGCGAGTTGCCAGGCAGGCCCGGGGTGGAAATCAACCGGGGAGACCATGATGTCTTTCAGCTGGTGCGCGGAGGCCAGTCTCGCTTGCTCGAGGTTGTGCTCGATGTCCACCTTGGACCGCAGTGCCTCGTTGACACCCTGGAACGACGAATGGGTGGCCGTGTCGACGTACGAGAGCGGCAGCAGGACGAAAGGAGCCATAGGGTGCAGCGATTTAACCTCATCGAGAGCGGCGAAGAAGTACTCACCGTTCGGGTTCGGTACCGTCCAGGACTCAATTGCATCTTCCATGTCCGGTGGTATCGGTACGTACTTCTCCGGAGGTATGTAGCCATCGGACTCATTGGCGATGACATCGTTGCTCACATACCCGAGGATGACCATGTCGAAGGGCTCAGCGAAAGTCGCGGGCGGTAGATCCGTCGAGGTGGTACCTGAGAACTCGGTGAGATCACCAGACTTGAGCTTACGGGCCCAGGACCCGTACGTCGTCATGTTCGCGCCCGGTCGGGCGAGGGTGATGACCTCGAACACCCCAGGTCCCGAGGAGTCATCCAGGATCTGCTGCAGTCGAACGGGCCAGCGAGCATTCCAGTCCAGCAGGCCCTGACCGTAGGTGAAGGAGTCGCCCAGCACCAAGATGCGGACACGGTTCGGGTTCGCGGAGCGACCTGGCGGGGACTGCCGAGGGAGGGCCATGGTGGGGGAACGGCGCACGTTCTCGGTGGCGACATACAGATCCTCGCGGGACCAGGCGAGGTCGGCTGAATCAATGCTGGCAACGACCGCGTCGAGCTCTGATTTCTCCGAGGTTCCTGAACTCGAGATGACGAGACCCAAAACAGCCCAGAGAAGCATCACCGAGGTGAGGATGTACAACCTGGAACGCACGGGAGTGACGGTTCAGCGCAGTCAGGAACCGACAACGAATGCGACCGAGCGGGAAGCCCTACTCACAGGCTACGCCGTCGCCGTCGCGATCCAGGGCGGCTCGGTACCCGGGGGAACCGGCGTACAACGGGGCCGCACCGGCGGCCCGGGCGGCGGTGCAGGTTGGGTAGTACGGGGTCGATTCAGTGGGAAGAGACGTCGTTGGTGGAGCAGGAGTTGTTGTTGGCGGGGCGGGAGTGGATGGAGTGGCCGAGCAGGAGCCGGACAAGGTGCGCAGGGCGGAGAGCTCGGGTTTGTCGACCGCAAGACCCCAACGGAGCTTCACCGAGACCCAGGCCTCCAGATAGGTGCAGCGGTACGCTGAACGAGGGAGCCATGCGGTGGGGTCCTTGTCCGACTTCTCCCGGTTCGAGACGGCCGAGACGGCGATCAGGGAGCGGGGGTCGGTGAGATCGTTGGCGAACTGACGGCGCTTGGCGGTGGACCATGACCAGGCACCGGAATCCCAGGCCTCCTTGAGGGCGACGACATGATCGATGTCGAGCTTGGTGGGATCGGTGTGCACGGTCCCGTCATACGGGGAGCTCCAGGTGCCTTTCACCACGGCGCAGGTACGCGGGAGGCGTACCGGGGTGGTGGTGCTCTCGGAGATAAGGACTGTCTCGCGCACCGAGCACCCGTTCACGAGGGTATCCCAGTGCGGGAAGAGTGAGCGCTTGTACCCCGAGGGGTGCTCCGGGAGCACCGGGAGCTTGGCGATCTTGGAGGCAAGGGTTTCTTCGGCAAGGGCACGAGGTGGGAGGACCTGGAAGAGCCCCAGAAAGGCGGTGAGAAACAGCAAACAGCGCACCGGATCAAATCCGGTGCGCTGCTTTGATGCGGTATCGAAGGGCATGATGTTCACTGTGCGGAGTTATGGCGGGTCGAGAGCTTGGCGGCACGAATCACCTGGGCGACTGCGCCGAGATGGGTCGGGGCGAGAACCTCGAAACCGTCCCAGGCGGCCTGGGTCGTGAGCTCGCTCGCGAGGTACTCCGCGAAGCCTGTCACCAACCAGCCAGGAAGATCCGGCTGGGAGAAGATGCGCAGGGGCAGCTTCGGGATGACATCGACTCGGGCGAACTTCGACTGCAGCAACTCGGAGGGGATGTTCCCCAACCTCGCGTAGTACGTCACCATGGCAGTCCAGAACTCGACAGGGGTGGAGTTCGAGGAGAACGCCTCGATGTGACGGTCATTCACACCGTACGAGGCGGCCAGCAGGACGACTTTCACGATGGTGGAGAGGTCTCTGTGCTTGGTCTCGAGGATCTTGAGCGACTCGCCCCAACCGAAGGCTCGGGTGGCGGTTCTGGCGATCTCCTCGTCCGCATGCGGACTCAGGAGGGCAGCCATGGCGGCGGATCGGTCAAGCCTGCGGTTGCTCTGCAGCTCGGTGAGGATGTTCATGACCGACTCGGAACTTCCGGCGGCCTTGATCATGCTGGCGGGTGAACCCACCACCTCACCGCCGTTGGTGGAGAGGACGCAGCTCTTCACTGACTCGAGCAGGGTGAGGACGTCCACATCGGCCTGGCCGAGATGGTTCTCCCGGCAGGACTCCATGAGGGCCTCGAGGGCCTCGAAGAACTCGGCGCGGTCTCCGATGTCAGCGGCGAGGACCGAGAGCGGTTTGACGTTCTCGACCAGCTCACGAACAGCGGTGTTGAGCTCGTAGGTTGCTGAGTTCCACCGCGTGTACCCGCTTCGTGAAGTTGACGTCCCGTGGGTGGCCTGTTCGGCCGCGGCGCGGGCGTGCAGCTTCTTCGCTTCACGGAGGCGCTTGGTGCACAGCATGAAGACGTGCTCGGTGGCCTCCGTGGAGAGGGTCGAGACCGACGACATGGCCCTGGTGGCGACCGTCAGGTCGACCGTGGCGGCGATGAAGGCGTCAGCGACCTCGGGATCGCAGGCCGACAGCGATGCCATGAGGGCACCTTGCCGGGCGTAGGAGAGCCCGATGTACTCCTTGGCGAGCGTTCGAACCGCCATGAGGCGGCTCTCTGCTGGAGCTGAGGCGTTGGCGACGAGGTGGAGAGCCACACGGGCCGCGTTGCGGCGGGCGCAGATCTCGTAAATACTCGGGTCGAGATCGGGCAGGGCCGCGATCACCTCGAGCACCGTCACGCGCTTCTCGCGGCCGAGGCGCTTGGCCACAGCGGCCAGGTCGCGTCCGGGCCTAGCGAACCAGGCGGACTGAACCTTGGCGGAACCCCAGGAGCCGAGATCGTCGTCGATCTCGGGCAAGGTGTCCTCGCGGCGGGCAAGGGCGGCGGCGAGATCCTCGTTTTTCGAGGTTTTGGCTACCTGCAGCACCCGGCGTTGGAACTCGGGATCCAGGCTGGTTGAGACCTTGATCACGTTCAGGTAGATGCCCTTGATGTCTTGATTGCCTCTGGTCATAGAAAACTCCTTTCCGGAGGCGTGGATAGGTGAGAACCACTGTGTCCGCCCGGGGGCCTGGCGCAATCGCCGGGGGCGGGGAAACCCCCAGAAACGCTCATTCGGCGGGCATTATACGGGGAGTGTGGCCACGGGCCGGGTAAGAACGGTGAAAGACATGAGCAAGGAAATGCTGCCTGACGAACTGGCCTTGGCGTTCGCCAAGGGGGTCGGTCGTGCCCGGGAAAAGGCCGGTCAGATGCTGCTTGCCCGGTACGACAAGGTGATCGAGGCCATCTTGCGGGACGAGGCCGCCAGGGCCGGGGTCCATGTCGCAAACGATGAGCAGCGCGGTGAGATCCGTGATGAGCTGCGCATCTGTCTGTTCGAGGCTGCGGCCTCCTTCGATCCGGAGAAATCTCTGGCCAAGGACGGGAACGGATTCGAGCACTGGGTTCGCTACTGCATCCAGAACCGGCTCGCGGCTCTCGCCGGGGAGGAGCATGCCGTCGCGATGCCGGAATCATGGCAGAAGATCGCGAGAATCTCCTCCAAGGTGGATGAGAAGTTGACCCAGAAGCTCAAGCGGAGCCCGACACGAGATGAGCTCAGGGCTGGAGTGGTCGAGTACTCGATCGCCTGGGCCAAGGAGCGGTTGATCGAGGCCGGATCCCGTCTCGAGGGCGAGAAACTCGAGGCGGCTGCCATGGAGAAGCTGCGCAAGCAGGGAACCTGGGGAGCAATCGAGCACCTCGACGACATCCATGCCCTGCGGGGGTCGATGGAAGCTTACGACACCGAGATCGAGGTCTCGTACCCGGAGGAGAACCAGAACTTCGTGGACGGTGTGTTCGCCATGCTCAACGAGGAGGAGCGGTTCATCATCGAGCACCGGATGGGCATGGTCGACGGGAACGAGTGGACTTTTGAGGAGATCGCCCAGGAACTCGGCAAGCCCTGGCCCGAGGTGCGCAAGAGCATGGCGACTGCGCTGAGCAAGCCGAAGGCGCCGCATGCCCAGTACGTGTACCTCGCCGGTATCGGGGCTCAGGTCGAGCAGGACCGGGCGGGAAGCGCCATCGGGCGGATGCGGACCAGGGCATCGGCGTAGCGAAGAAAGCCGCCGGCATCTGCGCAGCGAGAGAATCGGTGCATGCGGGATCTTGGATGCAGTGGACCGTCTCATCGCATGACCAAGCCCCAAAAGGCCCTCAACCGGGAATCACGGCCGCGTGAGGCGGATCTGAGGACCCGGGCACCTCTTTCGCTGTTCGATCGATCCAAGGTGTCGTTGACCATCTGTGGGTTCGCTTTCCTGATCGCGTTCGCGCGGGTGGAGGCGAACCCCATCCTGAGCTGGACCGAGGCCCTGTACGGTTCCTTCGTTGCTGACGGCTGGGTGGCGTATGCCCTTTCCGTCGAGTGGCTGCGTCAGCTCAGCTTTGTCCTGGCGGAGCGGAGTGCTTCGTACCACCGGTTCTGGAGGGACACGATGTTTGGGGCGTGGAACCGCAAGGTGGCGCGGATCGAGCCTTGGACGCTGTACCGACTCCAGCGGGTGTGGCGCCTGCTGGTCTCGCTGGCATTGATATCGGTGGCACTCGGGGTGCTGCGAAACACCTCCCCGATCGAGGCGCTCGTCTCGATCCCGGGGTCGGTCTGGGGGAACCTGCCGATGTTCATCCAGTACGCCGTGTACATCCTCCTGGCACTGGCTCAGTTCGTCGCCCTGTTCTGGTTCCTCTCGCGAGGCGGAGTGGAGACCTACATGCCCAACGAGATCCAAACCAGGTTCAGCGATGTGTGGGGGCAGGACCATGTGCTCGAGAAAGTGAGGGAGAACCTGGTGTTCCTGGAGGAGCCCGAACTCGTGGAGAAAGTCGGTGGGTACGTCCCCTCCGGTATCTTGCTCTGGGGGCCGCCGGGGACCGGCAAGACCCTCATCGCCGAGGCGGTCGCCGGCGAGACCGGGAAACCGTATGTCTCGGTGGACCCGGCTGCGTTCCAAAACATGTTCGTGGGTGTGGGTGTGATGAAGGTCAAGGCATTGTTCCGCAAGCTGCGCAAGCTCTCACTCCGGTACGGTGGTGTCATCGTCTTCTTCGACGAGGCCGACTCGCTCGGAAACCGCGGCCAGTTGGCTCAGGGTGGGTTCAGGTCCACCGAATCCAAGGTGATCGGTCTGGACGAGAGCACTCGATGGCTGAGCGGGTTGGGACGGGGAATCGTGCTCGGCGCGGAGGGCCGGTTGCAGCAGGGCAACCGAATCGAGAAGGTCGTTGTGAACCCGGGCGGGGGCGGCGGGGGCATGGGGACCCTCCAGGCGCTGTTGGCCGAGATGCAAGGTCTCAAGAAACCGAAGGGAACCGTGTTCCGGGCGATGCGGAAACTGCTCGGGATGCGGCCCAAGATGCCGCCGAAGTACCGCATCATGTACATCATGGCGACGAACATGCCCGACTCGCTCGATGCCGCACTGCTGCGGCCGGGACGTATCGACCGGATCTACAAAGTCGGGTACCCGACCAAAGAGGGGAGACGTAGCACGTACGACGGGTACCTGTCGAAGGTGCCCCATCAACTCAGTGAGGAGCAGCTCGAGAAGCTCGCGGCGATGACTCCTCCGCGGACCGGGGCCGAGATCAAGGACCTGGTCAACGAGGCCCTCATCCACTCGATGAAGCAGGGTCGGGCGGCTGTTGTCTGGGCGGACATCTTGCATGCCCGGTACATCCGCCAGACCGGCCTCCCGGAGGGGTTCGTGTACGTGGACTGGGAGCGGCATGCCGTTGCGGTGCACGAGGCCTGCCACGCCGTCGCGGCCTACATCTTGCGGCCGTGGTACCCCATCGATGTCGCGACCATCGAGCGGCGAGGGGACATCGGTGGGTTCGTCTCGAGCATCGACAGTGATGAGCAGTTCGCCCAATGGGGCAGCGACTTCGAGGCGGACATCTGCGTGTCGTTGGCCAGCCTGGCCGGGGAGAAGCTCTTCTTCGGTGGGGACAACTCCGCCGGGGTGGGAGGCGACTTGCAGAACGCGACGGCGGTGGCATACCGCATGCTCGGGGTGTACGGGATGGGGGACTCGATCGCCTCGATCGCCGGGAGGCCGGGTGGGGCGATCGGGGACCTCAAAGAAGGTATCAGCACCAGCCTGGACGAGCGGGTCGAGGCGAAACTGCGTGACATGTACGACAAGGTCGAGAAACTCCTCGGGGAGCGCAGGAAAGATGTCCTGGCGGTCGCCCATGCCCTTGAAGTGCACAAAACCATCACCGGCGAGGACGTCGAGGCGATCATGACCAAAACGATGGGGGTGAACCTGGATGGCTCCGTGTACGGCGACAGCGAACTGATACGACGCATCGAGAAGTACCACGCCGCCGCGGCCCAGGCCCACTGGCAGCACGACCCAGTCGGAGTGCCGCTGCCGGAGCCGATCGCTGGCGAGCGGTTCGGGTACGGAGCAGGAGAGGGTGGGTACCTTGAGACCGGGTCAGTGGATGCAGGTGGTGCGGCTGGTGCGACCACGGAGACGGATGCTGCCCAGGAGGATGGGTTTGGATCTGAGAACTCAGGCGCACCGAAGGGTGGGGTCGAGTGGCCGCAGTGGTGGGGAACTGGAGAGGAACCTACGGAGGGGCAATCATGAGGAACCCGAGAAATGTCAAACTGCGGGTACTGGCCGCCTTGAGCGCGGCGGTCCTGCTCGGCTCTGGTTGCGGTGAGGTGGGGGAGTACCAGTACCTCACCGACAAAGTCAGCGGGGTCGTCGTCCAGTTGCCAAGCGACTGGAAGGTGCTGCCGGGAGATGAGCTGCTGCAGGTAACGGCCCAGCGCCTCCCGGAGGCGGACACGGCGGTGTACTCTCGATGGCTGTACGGATTCAGCAAGGACAGCAGTGCGACCGGGGAGGGGTTGTTGAGCCCGTCGGCGGCGGTGCCGGGTGGGTACGTGCGGTCGAGGTACCTGCTCCAAGGTGAGGTGGCGGTGCCGGAAAAGCTCTCGGTCAAGAACCTCTTCAACTCCCTCAACGACATGGCCATCTTGCCCGCGGGAGGGCAGATCACCTCCCATGAGGGCTTCGGGGTGATCACTGACTCAGGGGTGAACGGGGTCGGGTACCGAGTCGTGATCAAGTTCCCGAGCGGGGACATGAAAGTCACCTACATCATCACGGTCGAGCCCCGGATCGGGCAGATTAACACCTTGCTGGTCGGGTGCTCGGTGGGGTGCTACGACAGCAACGCTGGGGCCATCGAGAAGGTGGTCGAGAGCTTCACGGTCCTGGATCCAGAACAGCTGCGCGGCATGTAGGGCAGACCGGGCCGTGCCGTTGGGGTCGGGGGCGGCACCATAGTGAGCATGGAACCGAGAGGCATCATCACGGGCCGAGAGGAGATTTTATGAACGAGAACGAGGTCAAGCGGCCGATCCCGACCGTCAAACAGGTGGAGGAGCGCGTCGTCGAGGAGGCCCGGCAGCGCCTGGAGAGCATGGATCTGCACGAGGACATACGGGCGACGGTTGAGGCGCGCGGCGGGAAACGAGGCGGTCTGGTCCTGGCACACCGGGACTCTGACGGTGAGGTGGGGGAGACGAGGGTGTACACCCGCGAGGAGCGTGAGGCCGAGTTGTTCAAGCGTCTCGCGCCGAAAGCGACGCGATCGGCGGGAGCTGGGCAACGCGAGAGCGCGGAGGAACCCGACCCGGTCAGGACGTGCTTTGAGAAGGATGCGGACCGGATCCGGTACTCAACCGCGTTTCGGCGCCTGGCCGGAAAGTGCCAGGTCTTCGTGGCCCCCAAGAACGACCACCTGCGCAACCGGCTCACCCATGCGCTCGAGGTCGCCCAGGTCGCGCTCTCGGTCGCGAAGATCGTGGGGCTGAACGAGCACCTCGTCGAGGCGATCGCGATCGGGCATGACTGCGGGCACGGACCGACGGGGCACTCCTGTGAGGAGGCACTTGGGATCTATCTCCCGACCGGGTTCGACCATGCCCCGTACGGGGCGGACGTGACCTTGTCCGGCTTGAACCTGTGCGCCGAGACCCTGGACGGTATCCGCAACCACAGCTGGAAACGTCCGGCGCCGATGACACCGGAAGGCGAGCTCGTCTCGATCTGCGACCGCATCTCGTATGTGTGCCATGACTTCGCCGATGCCCAGGTCGCCGGGATCGTCTCGCTCGACGACCTCCCCGGTCTGGTCAAGTCGAGAGCCGGGGAGAGCCACAGCGATCAGATCGGGTACTTCGTCTCCAGGCTCGCCGGGGCGATTGCGACCCATGGGGTCGTCGCGCTTGACGAGGAGGCGGCTGAGGTCCTTGATGTGTTCAGGACCATGAACTTCGAGCGGATCTACCTGCGGCCGGCCTCGATGGAGCAGGCCCGACGGTCGGTGCGGCTGCTGCGCGCGTTGTGTGAGCACTTCGTGGACATGCCCGGCCAGATACCCGATGTCGCGGAACGCAAGGTGGCGCACCCGGGAAAGGACACCGGACGAGCGGCCGAACTCGCGGTGCGGTACGTCTCGGGCATGACCGATCGGTACGCTTTGAACCTGGGTGTCGAGGTCCTTGGCCTGCAGACCTCCGATCTGCCGAAAGGGGTCTGACCCATGCACCTGCGCGCTGTCTCGGCGGCGGCGAGGATCGGAGCCTCCCTAGATCCCTTCACCGGGGAGCAGATCGTGGTGCACAAAGACAGCGGGGAGACGCTGCACTTCGACCCGAGTTGTGTGAGCCTCGGCGAGGGCGGGACCACGGTGGTGGTTTTGGGTCTCGAGACGGTGTACCTGTACCGCCAGTGCGGAGCCTGCCTGCGCCCGTACCGCTTCACCGAGCGGGTGGAACGCTACGGGGAGGCGATCGAGCTCCTGCACCGGGCCAGGCTCTTGGTGCAAGAAGGGACAGGGAGCGAGGGCCTGCGGACCGTGCGGGCCAGGCAACAGGCCTTCGCGTCCTGCCGGCGGGCGGTGCGGCTCGTCGGGGAGACCGGTGCGGTCAAGGACGTGGAACGATGCGTGTCCCAGATCAAACGATTGGCGGGGGAGGATGGGGCGGGGGATGTCGAGGATTACCTGAGCTGGGCGGCGGCGATGGTGGTTGACCCCAGGCGGTACTTCGGGGAGTTGCGAAAAACCGACCCGGAACGCTGGCTGGGGCGGATCGAGTATGCCAAAGGGGAGTTGCGCACCGGCGGATGGCGGGGTTTTGCCGCAGCGTGTGGAGCCAGTGCGACGGAGATCGAAGAGTACCGATCGGCAGTGGGGGAGGTCCGCAGCAGCGGGGGTGAGGTCCTCGTCGCCGTGCTGGACGGTGAGGAGGAAGGTGATTTGCTACTGTGGGTGTCGGGACGCAGCGGGGTGGAACGGAGCGGGGTCTGGTACGGTCTCGTGCCGGCTTGGACGATCGGGGTTGCCAATGGTCTAGGGGCCAGGTTCAGTGCCGTCGGGGAGGCCGGCGGAGAGGGGCTGGAGCTCGTTGAGATGTACGCCGAGCTCGCCAAGGTCAGGCCGGGGAACGAGACGTTGCGGGCAGCGCGGCGCCTGGTGCGGGCCCGGGGCGGAAAATGAACCACCCCGGTCGCCGCGCGTGCGGCAACCGGGGGGTCAAGATGGAACTTCATTCGAAGCGTTCGGCTTTAGGGAGTGATGCTCACTCCGGGAAGGCCTGTTCGAGGACGTTGTACCAGAATTCCTGGACTTCGGGCTTGTCTTCCTGACCGATCAGACGGAAGCGGTGCTCGTCATCGATCACCTTGAAGATCTCCACGACGGTGTCGTAGTGCTCCTTCAGGTGACCCAGCGTTGCGTAGTAGAGCGCCTGGTAGGCGTCCACGTGCATGTCCGGGTGGATGACCTCATCGAACTCGTTGCGAGCCGTGAGCTTTTCGAGCCAGAGCTCCTTGTTCTCCGCCATCGCGGTGAGGTTTGCCATGGGCTGGTCGTTCAGGGCCTTGAGCAGGTCCACGAGCGGCGCATCCACGCGACGTCCCTTCACCTTCGGCAGGGCGAGCTTCATGTCGAGACCGCGGCGGTACCAGCGGTACATCATATGAAGCACACGAGCCGAGACGTTCTCCTGCTGGGAGGGGTTCAGCGAACCCTTGCGCCAGCGGATGAACGGACGGATGGGCTCTCCGTACATCTTGTCCAGCCATTCGAAGGCGTTCGTGTCGCTCTCATCCACCTTGAAGGCGATGGAGAAACGCGAGGCCTGCGGCAGGGTGAGGGGCCTGATGTCAAGCTCCTGACCTGCGTGGTACGGCGGGTTGTTGATGGCGATGGAGCCACGGTAGTCCGGGATGGGCTCACCGTTGGTCGTGCCGGAGTGGACGATCTCGTTCACCACGTTGGTTGCTCGGTTGTCGATGCCACGGGTGTACTCGTCGAACACGCCGACTTTCGCGCCGGGGAGGCCGAGGAAACCGAAGGTCAGCTGGTCCATCGGACCAACCGCGCCTTCACGGGAACCTGCGTCATCACTCGGGAACGGGACCACGATGTCCTCCTTCATGGTGTTGGCCATGGAGAGGTACGCCACGGAGAGCTCCGGGTACTTGTCGGCGAGGATTGCCTTCACGTTCGAGGTCTTTCCCGAACCGGGAGCACCCTCGATGTACATCGAGATCCCGTCGCGGACGACGAGCTCGATGGACTTCTCGATCTTGTTGTCGAACCGGGTCGGGTTCGGCAGACCGAGAGCGTCGGCGATGTCGGCGACGTAGGCCTCGTTGAAGGTCTGGGTCGTGCGACCCTCCTTGTCCTTCTTCGCTGCCGTTTCACCGGCGGCGTTGCGGAGCTGGAAGCGGTCGCCGTCGGGACCCCAGGGGATCCCGAACTCGCCAGGGATGCCGTTGACGAGGCAGTACATGACCGCCTTGTCGAGCACTCGAGGCGAGGCGTAGCCTTGCGACAACGCGTCGAACTTCGTGAAGTACTTGTTCTGGACCTTGATGGCCTTCGAGACGTCCATGTCGCGGTAGCGGTTCGCCAGGGCGCGGGGCCAGGGCGAGTCAGCAGCCGTGATGTCGATGGAGACCATGCGCGATGCCTGTGCGTACTCCATCTCGTTGAGATGGCCGTACTCACCGGAGTTCGGGTTGTCGAGGAGGACCGAGCAGACCACGTTCGGGTTGTAGTTCCCGATGGTGCGCTCCGTGAGGGCCTCCATGATGCCTGAGTACATCTCCTTGTCAGCCTGGCCGACTTCGTCCCAGATCAGCACCTTGTACCCGGGGGTCAAGAGGCGCTTGTCGAGGAGGTAGCGCAGGATGCGACGACCGGACTGGTCGTGCATGTGCGGGAACGCGACTTTGAGGTTCTCGGTCGTGAACAACGCGCAGCTGATGTACACCGGCTCGACAGGCATGCCGTCGACGGTGAAGCAGGGGATGAGGCTCTTGGTGAACTCCGTCTTGCCGCACCCCGAGGGTCCGGTGACGAGGAGGTTCACTCCCTCGGCGATCGCGGCCGTGGTGTTGGCCACCAGCGACAGCTTCTCGATGTCCTTCCAGTCCGGCATATCGCCGAACGTCTTGTTCGGATTGTCCGGGTCGTCCCCGAACATTTTGACTGCACGGTCGATGTCCAATGATGCTTGGCGCACTGTGGATCATCCTTTCTCCGGTCGGGTTGACCGGGGTAGAGTTATGTGTGCGGAGATAACCGTGGGGGCTGGCGGGGCGCTCCCAAACCCCTGAGTCATCAGCATACCAGGCCCACGGGGAGAAGAAAAAGGCCGCCCCACGCGGGACGGCCTTGATCTTGCTGAGCAGGAATCAACCCTTGATGACCTTGGCGATCCATGGCCAGAGCGGGGCGACTTTCGTGTTCACACCAGCGACTGCCAGCAGGCAGTTGCCAGCTCCGTAGGAAACCACGCCGACCAGTCTCGTTGCGCCGGGGGCGTACGCGACGATCGGGCCTCCGGAGTCTCCGAAGCAGGAACCTTGCACCAGACCGTCTGCCGTGGTGAGCAGGGTGGGCAGGTGCGCCTCGGGTCGGTAGGAGATACCGGCTGTTTCCGGGGTGCGGAGAACCTGACGGGCCGCGCGGGGCTTGACTGGGATGGTTGGACCCTTGGTCTTGCCAGATCCGGTCGACCCACGTTCCACCGTGCCCCAACCGTACAAGATGAGATCGGCGGCGTAGATGCCGGAGTTCTCGTCCTTGGGTGTGGCCGGCTTGATCGGCTTGATCGAGTGAAAGGGTTCTTCCAGTCGAAGGAGCGCGAGGTCGTTCACGGTGCCAGTCTCGTCGGAGATCTCGTAGCGGGGGTGGACTTTCACCATGGTCACTTTGCGGACCAAGCGGGTCGAGCCAACCTTCGCCACCACTGAGATTTCCTCGGGGTGCTCGGGGTTGAAGTAGATGCAGTGGGCTGCGGTCAGCACCCAGTTCTTCTCGATGACCGTTCCAGTGCAGAACTGGGAGCGGAGCGAGAGGTTCTGGGATGAGTGCAGTGCCACCACGGCGGGGGGAACCTTGCGGCTCAATACCGGGTCCGGGTTCACCACAGCCAGGGCTGGGGTTGCCGGGATGACGCACGCGATGATAGCGGCTGTCATCAGTTTCTTTGTGAAAGCCACAGGGGCCCTCTCTTTCTCGACCCGCAGGTCGTGTTGAGGATTACAAGATGAAACCGTCGGCGCGAGGGGGGCGAAACCCACGAACACCGGTGAGGGACGGGGTGGTGACGACACAACACCCGGTTCCTCCTTGAGGAACCGGGTGCTGTTGCGTGAGGTCTTGCTCGAACGAGCTGTCAGACGCTTGCGGCGCTGGTGTCTGCGGTGGCGTTCTCGCCCATGACGCGGATGACGCGCATGCGCGGGACCGGGGTCCCGTTGGAGGCGATGTACCCGCCGGGCTTGCCCATGAAGGCATCGCCGCCGGGGATGATCACCCAACCGTACAGGTTGATCGGGAACTTCGGTGCCGGTGGCAAGAAGTACCCGTCAGTCACCGTGAGGATGAAGTCCGGCGTGTTCCGCTGGTAAGTATCCCAGACGTACTGGTCGAAGCACTCCCAGACGGTACCGCCATTACCGACGCCCTCTTCACCGACGGCGACCGGGACGCACTTTGCGTCCCAGAAGCACCAGTCGATTTCGAGGTCGGGGAAGGCTGCACCCATCCGCTCGATGAAGTGGTTGCGCCACTCCTGCGAGACGGATCCGGAGACGTCGAGACCGACGACACCGAACTTCTTGCGATCGCGGCCCTTGGGGGAGACGCGAGGCGAGAACGGGAGCTTGCGGTTGTACATCCCGCGCGAAGCCTCCTGAGAGAGCTTCGAGCCGACGAATGCCTCGACATCCTTCTGCCAGTCGTTTGACATGCGCTTTTTCGGAACGCGTCCGACGACGTCCATGGCACCGGTGATGCCCCAGAAGTGCTCAGCCTGCTCGTTGCCCTCTGACGCGTTGATCAGGGACTCGAGCTCGTTCTTGGCGTTCTGGTTCTTCACCGCCTGCTTGGCGGTCACTTCGACGACCTGGGTCAAGATCTTCTCGATCGCGTCTTTGTCCATCGGGAGGGGATCGCCCTCGCCGTGGCCATAGCCGTTTCCGTCGGAACCTTGACCGTCTCCGTCACCGGGGACGAGGATGGTTCCGTGCTTGCACCAGTTGCCTCCTCGTCCACCGCCGTCGCCGTTCTTCGGGCGGGGCAGGGAGGAGAAGTAGTCGAAGGCGATCTTCTCGTTCCGGTACAGGTCGCGGTAGTGGTCGGGCCAGGGCAGATTGTGCTTCTGCGCCTGTTCACGGCCCCACTTGTAGAAGGCAACCGGGTCGATTCCGACCGGCTTGCCGTCGATGGTGGGGAGCGGGAAGCCCTGACGGATGAGCAGATGGTTGATCATCGCATCTTCCACCTGGCGGAGGATCTGACGCTGGCCGTCATCCATGCCTTCGAACTCGAGGCCGGAGCGGTGGTGGCGGAAGATCCAGTGGTAGCACTCGTGGCCGGGAAGGATCAGACAACCGTCATCGGTGTCGATCGAGTTCGTCCACGGCACGGTGATGAAGATCACCGCGTTGTTCGAGGAGTCCACTGCCGTTGCCCAGGTGCCGCCGAGCGGTGCATCCGCACCGACGTACTCCTTGTGGCAGACCGAAGCGAAGAGGCTCGAGATCGTCGAGGACATCGCCGGGAGGCGACGGCCGACGATGCGACTGACACGGTCGCGGGCGAGCTGTTCTTCGGCGGGATCGGCTGGGTACTTGCCGCTGAAGTCGAGCAAACTCGACAGGGTCAGCGAAGAACCCTTCTTCTTGTTGGATTTGGTTTCGACGCTCATGGTCGAATCACCTTACCTTTTCTCTAGAGGGTGGATTCACCCAGATTTGGGTAGTTGGTACAGTGAGGGCCATGGGTGGGGGCGCAACCGGACCGGTGGGGTCAGGTGAAGGTTGAGATCTCGAGCAGATCATGCAGGAGCGAGGAGCAGACGATCCGGCCCACCATGGCCAGATCCCCCTCGAGGGGGGCGAAGACCACCAAGATCCGGTTCACGGCCCGCAGCAGCGCAGGAAGGTCGCCCAGGGGGGACTCCAGTGCGGTGAGGAAGGACTCGAGGGTCAGCAGGTCGGTGTCCACGCCGGAACGGAGGCGGGCGTCTTGCTCGACGAGATCGCCGAGGCGGTCAGCGGCGAGAGAATCCTCGAGGTAGACCGGGACGGGGGGTGCCTCCCGCACGACGAGGCGGAGCTGGGTGATGGAGCGCAGCAGGAACCGGCGGAACTCGACGGGGAGATCCAGGCTCAGGTGGGCGAGGTGGGCGGAGACGAACCTGGTCTGCGGCTGAGGAGGAGCGAGCGAGCTCAGCTCCTTGAGCAGGTCGAGGGGCATCTCGGCAGACATGGCGGTTAGCGCACCACCGTGGCGTTGAGGGACCAACCGTGCAGGTCCACGCAGATTCGCTCGGCCTCGGCGCGGTCGCCCGAGAACACCGCGGCGCGGCCTTCGTTGTGGGCGGTCATCATCAGGTGCTCGGCCGTGGGGCCGTCGACGTGCAAAACGGCGCGGAGGGCGGCGGCAACGTAGGCCATCGTGTTCACCGGGTCATCAAAGAGGAGCACCACCCAGGCCTCCTCGGAGAACGTGTCGGCCGTGACCGAGGGGGTCTCGAGAGGCACGGAAGCAGAGGAGCGGGGTGGGAGCATGATGAACCTGGTGATAATTGTGCCCAGAGAACGGGTGAAGGCACAGGCGGGGAGCGGGGCTACTCGCCGGGGCCGAAGACCACCTGTTCGATGGCGGAGGCCAAGGGGGCAAGGTCCACACCGCGGAACGGGATGTGGAGATCCAAGTCTGCGCCCATGGAGGGATCAGAGGTGACAAGCAGCGAACCGTCCTCGGCGAGATGGGCCGAGCGGATCCGGGGCCAGGGCAGGAGGGTGTCGCCGAAACGAACCCCGGGGCGCTCGAGGACCGCGATCACGTCGCCTTTGACGGCGAGGCGGAGCAGCCAGAGCGTGAAGCCGAGGAGGGAGATGGTGAAGAGCACCTCGAGCGGGGATGGACCGGAGGCCGGGGAGAGCGTCCACAGGACGCACAGGAACGTGGCGAGAGCAGAGGCGAGGAACCGCCCGAAGGCGCGGCGGGGGGAACGGCGGTACACCAGCTTGCTGCCTGAGACCGAGAACACGGCCGGCAGGTTGGTCGCGGCGAGGGCGGCGAGCCTTTGGTGATACTCCATGGCTACAGTGTCGGAACCTTGGAGAAGGGATCTTGGGATCACCCGGGCGGGTAAATAGAGAAACCCCCGAAGTCCCTGTGTGGGCTTCGGGGGTTTCTCTGTTGTTCCGGGATCAGGACGGGATGAAGACCACGTCGCGGGCGAAGGGAAGATTGTCTGCGCACCAGGCCCAGGCGGGCTGGGCAGAGATCTTCCCGATGTGCTCAGGAGCCTCCATGCCCGGAAGAAGCGGATCGGCGTTGAAGCGGTCCCCGACGAGGACGACGACTGAGAAGTTCTTCTTCAGGTATCGTTCGACATAGAAGTCGAGGTCGGCGAGGTGATCCGCGTCGATGGCGAGGATGATCACCGGGGAACGGCGGCCAGTTGTCGCGTAGAAGGGGATACCGGTCTTTCTGGGATTCTCGGTCTTGCTGATTTCAACCATGATGGTTGCCTCCAATGAGGTTGTAGGGATATGGACAAGACCTGAGAGTCCGGACCCTCCCGGACAGCGCACACGCCGCCGGGTCGAGCAGCCCGAGGGCCGACTTGGGGATCGGGGGGCCCCAAAGAGGAGGTACCCGGGCGGGAGGGTGCTTGAATGAGCGGGGGCCTAAATGAATGGAAAACCTCACGGCAGTTATGCATCAACGAAACCCGGTCGGACCGTGAATGCCCGTGAACCGAACCTCCAGGACCCGCCGAAACTTGATCAAGGTGCTCGTTTTGGGCGTCGGGGGCGGGATCTTGTTCTCCGAGGTCGTGAAACTCGCGATCGGGAAGGTCGGGTACCTGCTACTGCCGATCGGGATGTCGCTGTTTTTCTCCTTCGCCATGGAGCCGGCGGTGGCGAGGCTCAGCCGCAGGATGCGCCGGGGTCTGGCCACGTTCATCGTGATGCTCGGATCCCTGCTCGTCATCGGCGGCATCGCACTGGCGGGTGGGGCGATTATTCTCTCTGAGGGCAAGGGGCTCGTCGAGAACCTCCCGGCAATCGCCGAGACGGTCGAGGGCAGGCTCGGGGGGATCGGCATCAACGTGGACCTGGCCTCGGAACTGCAGCCGGGTGGGGCGATCGATGGGATCAAGAAATCGATGAACGCCAGGATCAAGAGCCTCTCGGGAAGCGCCCTGTCCGGGATAGGCACGCTGCTGCCGATGCTGTTCATGGTCTTTTACTTCACGGCGGACAACCGACGGTTGATCCGCTCGGCCTGCTCCCTGCTCCCGGCGGAGCGGCAACAGCACGTGGTGCGGGTCTGGGAGCTCGCGATCGAGAAGGCGGGCGGGTACCTGTACTCGAGGATCATCCTCTCGGCCATCAGTGCCGCGGTGCACTCGGTCGTGTTCTTGGCGCTCGGGGTGGATTACCCGATCCCGATGGGGATCTGGGTCGGGGTGGTCTCCCAGGTGATCCCCGTGGTCGGTACATACCTGGCCGGGGCGCTGCCGGTGCTGGTTGCCCTCGGGGAGAGCCCGGGCAAGGCGGTCGGTGTCGTGGTGGCGATCATCATCTACCAGCAGATCGAGAACATGGTGATCTCCCCGAGGATCACGCGGAACGTCATCGACATCCACCCGCTGGCAGGGTTCATGTCGATCATCGCCGGAGGGGCCCTGTTCGGTTGGGTAGGGGCCCTCATCGCGGTCCCGGTCTGTGCCACGGTCGTTGCGTTCGCGTCGGCCTTCGTCCCGAAACACGAGGTCGTGGTCTCCTTGGACCGTGAGGCTGCGAAGGGGGAGACAGGACCAGAAGAGAACGGGGCCGCGACGGAGTAGAGGCCGCGGGGAAGAGGACCATTAACGCAAACGACCCCGGAACACTCCGGGGTCGTTCGTCGTAACGGATGGATGGTGAGTCGTCAGATGACGGCGAGTAGGGATCCGGCCCGGTTGATGCAGGACTTCGACGCTTGCGCGTAGGAGTCGATGCTCGGGGCGTTCTTCGCGATGAGCGCGTACATGGTGTCGTCGCAGAGCTCAGAGAGCGATGCCACGATCTTTGCCAGTTGGTACGGACCTTCGGCGGCCGCGGCGAGGAACGAGTCTTTCCACTTGGTGGCATAGGCCTCCGGGGTGGAATCGTCGCGCAGGGCCGGGTGGCGGTACTTTCCGTTCATCGTGAGGAAGGACTCCTTGACGAGATCGTGGACTGACGCGGCGACGACGGTGAGTTCGTCGGCGTTCATGTCCTCGAAATCGGCGGCAGCGGTGCACTCGGCACAGCCACAATCCTCGTCGTCAGGGAAGGCGGTGAAGATCTCCTCGTCGGTGAAGTTCGCGTCGATGAGACCGTCGAACTCGTCATCGATGATGGACTGCTCCTCGGCGGGGGACAACCCCGCTGAAAGGAGACGGTCGATCTCGTCTTTGATGATGTCGAGTACCTCGTCGGGCGAGAATTCCTCGAAATCATCCTCGAACTCATCATCGATCTCATCATCGGTGTACTCCCGGTACAGATCGACGGCCTCAGCGAGGGCGTCGTCGAACTCGGCGGCGAGGTTCTCGACGAGGATGAGACCGGCAAGGTCTACTTCCCCAGCGACAACCGAGAGTTTCGCAAATTTCACGATTTCTGTGGACCACTCGCTCAGCATCTCGGCATCCTCGAGGATCCTCGAGGAGTCGGTGAGGTAGCTGGCGTACTTGGTCATGGTGAAATCAGCGGAACCCGTTGCCCGGCCCATCTTGAGCAGGGCGGTGTTGAACCGTATTGTCATGGTTCTCTCTCTTTCCGGTGCGCTTTGGCACCTAACGGGGGAAACCGTGGGCGCTTGGTGGGCGAGTGGAAGGTGGACCTGTTGCTGGCTTGGGAGGGCGTGGGACGGGGACGGCAGATGTTTTGGCACGCTAAAGCGGCCGGGCAGTGAGCCAGGCCGCATGCGAATAAGGTGAACTGATGGCCGTTTATGGCGGCCTGGTATGGTGCGAAGATGCGCAGGGCTCAGTCGTACATATCGAGGAACCTGGGATTCACGGTAAAACGCTCCGCGAGAATCCAGGGCTTCTTGATCTGCAGGTCGGCCAGGTAGGAGATCTCCTTCTCAAGGTCGGCTGACTCCTTGGCTGCCTGACTTGCTCGGTACTCTGAGGTGTCGTAGTACGCATCAATATCCAGCTCTGGGTACGCCTCCTCCCAAACACCCGTCTGGAGAGACACGTCGGTCGAGGTACCGTTGAACTCGTGCATGGCTTGTCCTGCTTTCCGGTGCGGATGCACCATAAAGGGTCGTGGTACCGCTGTACAGTCCGGGCCGGTGGACCGGAACGCACGGTCCCTTTCAAGGGACCGTGTCAAGGGAACCCTTGAAAGGATCTCTTGAAAAAGGGAGGGGGACGGACACGGTCTCATCTACGGGGACGACAGGTTTCGACGTCTTGCACAAAACATCACCAGCGACCCGAGTGGCTCAGACTCGTTAAACGGGGCACCAATACAACTGCCAACACGCAGTTCGCACTCGCGGCCTAGTCGGCCGTGGAGCGCAACCGTGAGCCGCGAGGCCGCACGGGGCCGATTCACCGCAGCCTGGCAACAGAAGCGGGGAATGACGGCGTGAAAGAACGCTGACAACCGGGAAAGACCGGGGGACAGATCGGAGAGACGATCCGTGGATCTTTTGGGAATATGCTCAAAAAGAAACAACCGACCCGTCGGTGAAGCGAGCGATACGCTTAAAAACGGGAATGGTCGTAGCTGGAATGTGGCGTCAAGGCGGACCCGGGTTCGATTCCCGGCGTCTCCACAATCAGAACATACGTGCGGTCTCCCCGGTGCCAGTTGGTGCCGGGGAGTCGTCGTTACCAGGTGGGGGTTGCGCACAGGAACGGAAACGTCGAACACCGCCTCCGTGCGTAGGGCACAGAGGCGGCGTCGAGATCTGGTTCGATGGAGACTAGATGTGAGCTGAGAGTGGGACCGAAGCCCCTGCGTATCGTCCACCCGAAGGTGGACGGCCCCTTTCGGGGCTGCTGGTCCTAGAGGGACCAGCGATCCAGGTACGCTTCCTGGATCTTTCGCAGCTCGTCGGACGAGACTGCTCCCTTCAGGTCGGACCTGAGGGTGAGGTACATGGCGTACCCCTCCAACTCTCTGCGCCTCTGCTGGCGCATCTGCTTGCGCTGCTGCTTCTGCTTCTGGAGGCACTCCCAGGTGGCCAGGGTGGCCACGAGGAAGAGCCCCACCAGCACCTGGACCATGACGGCCAGGATGGCTGCGGGCATGCTCATCATTGCTTGTACCCCTTCAGGTCCCGGAGGCTCCGGGATTCGAACCTGAAGTTCCTTTACGATGCCGCACCGTGACTGCGGAGAGCGCATCACAACCACGGGGGCTTGGCATGCGGGGGTCGGAGGGATCGCGGGGGGTATGCCTTCGGACCACGAAGCGGGCATAATGGCCTGGAAAACACGAGTACCGGCAATGCTGCGACGATCAAAACGGTTGCCCGTAGAGATCGACGCACACATCGCCGGCATGGCTCGGTGTACTGGTACTAGCGAACCCTTGCGGATTCCTCGCGGGCGAGGTAGACGCCCATGTTCCACACAGCGGTCTCGATGGCAAGTGCCTGAGTTTTGCCGCTACGGTGGGCGATGAACTCCTTCACGCGGCCCGTATTTGGGTGCACGAAGTACAACCTGTTCTCCTCGTATTTGTCAACGAGTTCCCAGCCAGCTTTCGCTAGAATGTCCAGAGTGATCATGATTTGTACCGCAAAATGCAACGTCCGGTGTTTCCGGCGTCAACGACTGAGTCCATAATGGTCAAAGTCGCATGTTGCACTATGCGTTCCTACCGAAGCGACGGTACGGGGGGAAAACTCGTTTGCAAGACGTTGGACCGGGGGTGGTGATGCTGGCTAAAACCACCTATTTACGGGAATATATGCGTCGAGGTACGAAGGACCTAGCAAAGCGCCTGGGTACCATCTGACGATCACCCAGGCAGAGGCGTCACTGAGAGATTGCCCTCGGCGGGCGGGGGTGCGCACGGCCGAACTCGGGAAGGGGATTTCTCGATGACCGGGACCGGGTGAGAGGCCCGAGTCGATGCTGGACTATGGCTGGGGCGGTACCGGCACATCTGATGATGTGTCGGGTTCCGGAAAATGAGACCGTCCCTCAGACCAAATGCACCTTACAAGAAAAGAAGCAGATGGAATGAGGGACGGTAGCATATAACCGCATAAAAATCCAGATTTGCACAACAATCAAAAACCAATGGGAGCTACCCGAGAGATTCTCTTATGCCGCACGTACCTTTCATTTCTTGAACAACAGATAATTCCAAACGGGCAGAGGCCCGGTACCTTTGTTTTAGTTTCTTGGAATTGAGGCTTGACTTGCTTGTTGTAGTATCCGGATACGGGACTACCTCAATTTCTCTGTTATTCACGGCTTAGATTTGTTGCTGCGTATTTTGTGCTGAGTTTTGGGGGCTACCCTAACTATGACACACACCCTCGGAGAGGTGCTAAAACACGCAACGCAATCATGCGTTTTAGGATCTGACGTAGGGCGCGTGCCTCTATCACTAGTTTTACATAAGCTGGACCTACTCTAACTTCGGTTGCCGGTTCATAGTGATCAGAGTAACTCTTTGATAAGGCTTCACCTTGTAGTACTACGGATTTCAGTAGAAATCTTTTGCACAATTTGACCAGACGCCTTCCGAGCATCTAGTCATACTTTCAAGAGTTTAGCAGCGCTTTGCGGAGTATTATCTCCTTTAGCCCAGATCGTGGCTTGTTGCAAGTAATGTATGGTACAGTCGCGAGAGACAGTGCTCTTTGCAAGTATTCAAGATCCGGTGTTTTTGGAGGCGGGGCGGTGGGCCGCAACGGTGCGGCAGGTCTACACGACCAATGCCTTTGAAAGGGGTACAAACTATGCTGACACAAACCAGTGCCGGGCATTCCGATAGGATGCTCGACGTCGGTGCGACGCCGTGGATGGTGTTTCTCGGCTTCGTCATCATCTGCCTGCTGCTCGATGCGTTCTCGCAACGCTCCAAGCAGGAGATGGGGCCGCGGCGAGCCGTGGTTCTGTCCATCCTGTGGGTGCTCGCGGGGGTCGGGGTAGGTGCGGTGATCGCGGCCAAATGGGGATCCGGTGCAGGCACCGAGTACCTGGCCGGGTTCACGATCGAGAAGATGCTGTCCGTGGACAACCTCGCGGTCATCTCCGCGTTGTTCACGATGCAGCGCATCCCGACGCGGCTCCAGAAGCGTGTGCTCACCTACGGCATCATCGGCGCCATCGCCTTCCGGGCGGTGTTCGTCCTTGCCGGAGCAAGCATCCTGCACCGATTCGAGATCGTCGGGGCCTTCTTTGCGGTCGTCCTTCTCTGGACGGCGTGGAAGATGGTCGCCTCGCACGATGACGAACAGCAGGGAGACTCGCGAGCCGTCCGCTACCTGCAGAGGAAGAACCTACTGCACGCGGGGTTCGACGGGGACCGCTTCACGACGAAGATCAACGGCCGCCGGATGCTCACCACTTTGGGCCTGGCAGTCCTTCTCGTCGAGCTGACGGACCTCGTGTTCGCCGTGGACTCCGTCCCGGCCGTACTCGCGGTGAGTCCGGACCCGTTCATCGCGTTCACATCGAACGTGATGGCCGTCCTCGGTCTGCGGGCCCTGTACTTCCTCCTCGCCACGGGCGTGGAGAAGTTCCGGTACCTCAACCAGACGCTCGCCGTCGTGCTCGGGTTCGTGGGGGTGAAGATGTTCGTTGCCGCGGTCTCGACCCCGGTTTTCGGACACCACTACGCCATCCCGGTCGGGTGGTCCCTCGGGATCGTCGCTGGATGCTTCGCCACAGGGCTTGCCCTGTCGTTCCGCAAGGAACGAAGCAGCCTCGCGTTCGAACGTCCGTAACCGAACACATACAGCCACGCATCAAGCAGCGGTCCTCGAGCAATCGAGGGCCGCTGCTGCGCGTTTGGGCCATGAAGGCGGGAAGTCTGGGCCGGCTTGATTGCCTCCAGGCGAATCTGGGTGCGGGGTGTGAGCCTTACTGCTGCGAGGAGGGAGGGTTCGGTGAGGTCGGGGTGGATCGTGAGGCCTCGGTGGCGGCCATCCGCCCGCCCTTGACTGAGACGTAGGTCATGGTGCCGATGAACTGGGCCAGCACGAACAGAGCGGAGAGGGCGGGGGTGTAATCCGAATCGAGGAAAGCCATGGAAGTACCAGTGCGGCCAGGGACCGAGGCAGCACACGAGAGCTCATGGAGGTGTGGAGCGGGGAGGGTCTGGTGGGGGTCAATCCCCGTACAACCAACCGGAGAGGACCCCGAAGAGCGAGTCGAGACCGAAGACGTACAAGGTCGCGACGACCACCACGACGAGAACCGCGAGGGCGGTGCGGCGGACCTCGGCGTTTTTGGGCCAGACGACCTTGCTCAGCTCGGCCCGCACCTCACGCAGGTACTGAAACGGCGACATTACCTAGAGTGTGCGGGGGGAGGGGCGACGGGCAACAACGGGCAGGGGTGAGCAGAGATACAGGGCAGGCGGGGGTAGCGGTCGGGAACTACCGAGAAGACGGGTAGATGCTCTGGGGACGCAGGCCGTAACCGTCGCCCCAGCAACGGACATCACCGTCGCTGAGACGTACACAGGTGGTGGCGTCGCTGGTCGCCAGGTCGACTGCACCGCGGGCCTCGATGATCTCCACGGGCAGGGGCCGGTTCAGCTTGGAGCCGTCGCCGACCTGACCGACCTCGTTCCAGCCCCAGCAGAACAGGGAACCAGTCGCGGTGAGCGCACAGGTGTGGCCATCCCCGGATTCGAGTTGCACGACATCGGAGACACCCGGAACCGTCTGGGGAGACGTACTCTTGGACAGCACGCCGATACCCAGCTGGGCGAGACCGGACCCGCCCCAGCACTGCACCGTTTTGTCAGCAAGCAGCACACAGGCGTGATGGTGCCCGACGGTGAGATAGGTTGCATCGGCGACGGCGAGTACCGCACGGGGGGTTTTGCGTGGGGAT
>Ga0129333_10000111_pt1 | contig 53177 bp, 53 predicted proteins | sample CPB6_08_DNA_FD_94474 | JGI IMG/M metagenome (GOLD analysis project Ga0129333, IMG submission 94474) | Freshwater to marine salinity gradient microbial communities from Chesapeake Bay, USA - CPBay_Sum_0.6_0.8_DNA | ecosystem: Environmental > Aquatic > Marine > Coastal | place: USA: Chesapeake... | reverse complement strand
ATCGACGGGGCCTCGGGCGTCGCCTACGTCGGCGAGCTCACCATCGCCCGACCGAGCCCGTCGCCCAGCCTGACGACGCTGCTCAGCTGGGCCGACGACGGCCGTCGGCTCGGCGTGCGCGCGAATGCGGACAACGCTGTCGACGCGACCGCCGCCGTCGACAACGGCGCCGAGGGCATCGGCCTGTGCCGGACCGAGCACATGTTCCTCGGCGATCGCCTGCCGTTCGTCCGCGCCGTCCTCCTCTCGCATGATGGGGACGCGGAGGAGAGGGCGCTGGCCGAGCTCGCGCGCGCTCAGCGCGAGGACTTCCGCGAGCTCCTCGCCGCGATCGGAGACCGCCCGGTCACCGTGCGCCTGCTCGATGCCCCGATGCACGAGTTCCTCCCAACCTCCGCCGACGAGCTCGATGACGAGCACCAGGCCCGCATGCTCGACCATCTCCACGAGGAGAACCCCATGCTGGGCGTGCGCGGCGTGCGGCTCGCACTCATGCACGAGGGCCTGTACCCCGCGCAGGTCGAGGGCCTGTTCCAGGCGTGGGTCGACGTCGTGTCCGCCGACGAGGGCCGGCCGCAGCTGGAGGTCATGGTCCCCCTCGTCTCCATCCCCGATGAGCTGGTGATGACCCTGCGCCTGATCCGCCGCGTCAACCAGGAGGTCTCTTCGCGCACCGGGATGCTCATCCCGTTCTCGATCGGCACCATGGTCGAGACCCCACGTGCGGCGTTGATGGCCGATCGGCTGGCCCAGTGGGCGGAGTTCCTGTCCTTCGGCACCAACGACCTCACGCAACTGACCTACGGGTTCTCGCGCGACGATGTCGAGCGCCGGATGCTCGGCACCTACCTGGAGAAGGGCCTGCTCACCGCCAGCCCGTTCGCCGAGCTCGACCCGGACGGCGTCGGCGCCCTGATCGAGACAGCGGTCGCGCGCGGTCGCAGCGTCCGGCCGGACATCAAGCTCGGCATCTGCGGCGAGCACGGGGGCGACCCCTCCTCGATCGCCCTGTGCGAGCGACTCGGCCTGGACTACGTCTCAGCGTCACCCAGCCGGATCCCGGTCGCCCGGCTCGCGGCAGCGCATGCCCGCACGGGGCGCTCGCCGGCCGAGGCCGTATCGTGACGCGAAAGTACTAGGAAGGCCTTGCATTTGAGTCGGGCGCCGATAGGGTTCGGACGATCGTGAGGGAGACACGACGATCGTGAGGGAGACACCATGACGACGGCACTGACGGTGCGCAGCGCGACGAAGATCTTCGGCGCTCAGGTCGCGCTGGACGACGTCAGCATCGACGTCGAGCCTGGAGAGGTGCGCGCGCTCGTCGGCCAGAACGGCTGTGGCAAGTCGACCCTGATCAAGATCCTCGCTGGCTTCCACATCCCCGAGCCCGGGACCGCTGCCAGCATCGCTGGCCGGGACCTCGACTTCGGCGATCCGGTCGCGAGCGAGGCGGTGGGGCTGCGGTTCGTCCACCAGGACCTCGGCCTCGTCGCGAACCTCGACGCGGTCGACAACCTGGCCCTCGGGCAGGGGTACATCACCAATCCCACGAAGACCATCCGCTGGCGCAAGGAGCGCGCTGCGGCCCGCGAGGCCCTCGCAGCGCTCGGTTACGACATCAACGTGCGCGTGCCGGTCGCCACGCTCCAGATGTCCGAGCGCACGGCGGTCGCCATCGCCCGCGCGATGTCCGACCGCGGAAGCCCGGTCACGATGCTCATCCTCGACGAGCCCACGGCCAACCTCCCCAATGCCGAGGCGCAGCGGCTCTACCAGCTGGTGCGCCGCGTCGCGGACTCCGGCGTCGCCGTCCTGTTCGTCTCGCACCACTTCGACGAGGTCTTCGAGATGGCGGACTCCGTGACCGTGCTGCGCGACGGCAAGCACATCGTCACGCGGCCGGTCGAGGGGCTCACCGAGGACGAGCTCATCGAGCTGGTCGTCGGCCGCAAGCTCGAGGAGCACAACAAGGACAGCGCGGATGCGCGGGAGCACGACGAGGAGGTCCTCGTCGCCAAGGAGATCGCGGGCGCCTCCGTCCTCGGCATGGACCTGACGCTGCACCGCGGGGAGGTCGTGGGCGTCGCGGGCATCACTGGATCCGGGCGCGAGTCGGTGGCGGGCCTGATCTTCGGCGGCATGGAGCGCGGCGGCGTCATCACCGTGAACGGGCAGGAGCTGCCGGAGAACCGTCCGGACATCTCTGTGGACCGTGGCGTCGCACTGGTGCCGGCCGAGCGCCACGCGAACGCGTCCCTCATCGACCAGACCCTGCGCGAGAACATCACCCTCGTCGATCCGGGTCGCCACATGACCATGGGGATCCTGCGCCGACGCCCGGAGCGGGCCGACGTGCGGATCTGGCTCGACAAGCTCACCGTCAAGCCGGGTGGCCAGACCGAGTACACGATGGCTCAGCTCTCCGGTGGCAACCAGCAGAAGGTCATCGTCGCGCGCTGGCTGCGGCAGGAGCCCAAGGTCCTCATCCTCGACGAGCCGACCCAGGGCGTCGACGTCGGGGCGAAGGCCGACATCCATCGCATGGTGGACGAGGCGGCAGCGCAGGGGACTTCGGTGCTGGTGTGCTCCACCGACCACGAGGAGCTGGTGCGGGTGTGCGACCGAGTCGTCATCATGCGCCGAGGGCGCGTCGCCGAGGTGCTGCGTGGTGGCGAGATCACCGTCGACAACATCACCGCCGCGACCATCGGTCGCGACGCCCATGACTCGACCGAGCCCGCAGCCTGACGGCCCGCCCAGCGAAGAAGAACCGGAGTCCAGACATGACTGACGTGCAGACCGCCCCCGCCCCCGGGTCCGCGAAGCCGAAGCGCCGCATCAACCTCGGCTTCGACAAGTACAGCGGCCTCTACGTGTGGGCCGTCCTCATCATCATCTTCTCGCTGTGGATCCCCGACCTGTTCCTGCAGGTCAGCACCCTCAAGCAGGTGCTGATCTTCCAGGCGATCGCGGCCATCGTGGCCCTCGGGCTGATCATCCCGGTCGCTGCCGGAGCCTTCGACCTCACCGTCGCCGGAACCCTGACGGTCTCCGTCTGCTTCACCGCCTGGGCGCTGCTCAACCACCGCGGGGTGGTCTTCGCGGCGGGTGGCGCGCTTCTCATCGGCATCATCGTCGGGTTGGCGAACGCCTTCGTGGTCGTCAAACTCAAAGTCGACTCCTTCATTGGCACACTGGGTATGAGCAGCATCCTCATCGCCGTCGCCTACATGATCACCGACAGTTCGCAGATCGTGCTGAGCACCGAGGGCTACGCGCCGTTCTTCGAGTTCGCTCGCGAGGAGATCCTCGGCCTTCCGCGATCCGTCTACTACGCAGCGGCCATCGCGGCGCTGTTCTGGTGGATCCTCGAGTACACGCCCGGTGGTCGCTACCTCTACGCGGTCGGCGGCAACCCCGTCGCCTCCCGCCTCGCGGGCGTGCGCGTCGGTCGCATCATCACCCTGTCGTTCGTGGCGTCCGCTGTCACGTCGGCGTTCGCCGGCATCGTGTACCTGTCCACCATCGGCACGGCGACACCGGACTCCGGCAGTGGGTACCTCCTGCCGGCGTTCTCGGCAGTGTTCCTCGGTGCCACCCAGATCCGGCCCGGTCGCGTCAACGTGCTCGGCACCCTGGTGGCGATCTTCCTGCTCGCCACGGGTGTCACCGGGCTCCAGCTGGCAGGTGCACCGTCCTACGTGACCGAGCTGTTCAACGGAGCGGCGCTCATCATCGCCGTCGCGCTCGCTGCACGCACGGCTCGTCGTCGCGCGTAGGGCCGTCGCGCGTAACCTCGCCGCCGCTACGGCAGCGGGATCTCCACGGGTGCGGCCTGCGCCTGCTCGTGCGCGTCGTCACTGCTGACCCACGCGAGCGCGTTGCCGAGCAGGCGTCGGAACATCGGGTGCTCGAAGGTGCTCGGCCCGTCACCCATGAGCAGCGTCGCGACCGGTGAGCGCCCCGCGACCGACACCCACCCCTGGAGTCGACTTCCGCCGTGCAGGCCGCCGTCGGCGGGACGTCCCGCGCAGGTGACGCCGGTGGAGACGCCGTTGGTGACCTCGTCCCAGGTGTCCTGGAACAGCGCCGGGTCCATGTCGGCGTCCTGCTCCAGCAGCGGGGTGATCCGGTCGTTGAGCACGGGGATGAAGTACAGCTCGTCGTCGATCTCGAAGGGTTCGACCCCCGCGGTGACGGGATGCTGGGCGGTGGGCGCGACGACGAAGCGGTCCAGGCGGTAGCCGGACGAGGGGAGGTCCACGCCACGCAGCGTCCCCGGGCGGTAGAGGAAGCGGGCCCCGGTCACCTCGGCCCAGCCCTCCCAGCCCGGCCAGCCCGAGATCGCGTGGTGGAGCACGACCAGCCCCTGCCCCGCGTCGAGCAGGTTGACGATTCCCTCGGCGACCTCCTGCGGGGGCCCCTCGACGATCGGCTCGGTGCCGCGCTTGAGCCGCAGCCCGGGGATGTCGTGCAGCAGGATCGCGTCCCACTGCCCCGCGAGCTCGTCGGTGAGCCAGGCCTGTGCGGTGGGCTGGGTCGCATGCGCCCACACCCAGCCGCGCTCGGTGCACACGGCCGCGACGGCGCCGAGGAACTCATCGAGGGCGACGCGGTGGCCGCCGGTGATGACGAGGATGCGGCGGACGGTCATGGCGACTCCCGGGCATATGCGTGGACGTCCTAGTTACTATAGTCTGCGTGCCGAAAGTGCGTCGGCCATCACACTTCCCGGGAGCCCTGCAGATGACCACATCCACGGACGTCGAGGTGACCCCGGCGACGCGCGAGCTCGTGCTGGACCTGCACCGGCGCATGGTCCGGATCCGCCGCTTCGAGGAGTCCTCCGGCAAGCTCGTGGAGACCGGGGAGATGCCGGGCTTCCTGCACCTGTACGTCGGGCAGGAGGCCGTCGCCGCCGGCGTCATGTCGGTCCTCACCGACGCAGACCAGATCACCTCGACCCACCGGGGCCACGGGCACGCGATCGCGAAGGGTGCGGAGTTCCGCCCGATGTTCGCCGAGCTGTACGCGAAGACGACGGGCTACTGCAAGGGCCGCGGCGGGAGCATGCACATCGTCGACACCAGCCGCGGGATGCTCGGGGCCAACGCCATCGTCGGCGGCGGCATCCCGATCGCCATCGGCGCCGCCTTCGCCTCGCAGTACCGCGATGACGGCACCGTCGCGGTGTCCTTCTTCGGCGACGGAGCGACCAACATCGGCGCCTTCCACGAGTCCGTGAACATGGCCGCCGTCTGGAACCTGCCGTGCATCTTCGTGATCGAGAACAACGGCTATGCCGAGTTCACGTCGCAGGAGCGCCACATGAAGCTCACCGACATCGCTGAGCGGGCGTCGTCGTACGGGATCCCCGGCGTGATCGTCGACGGCATGGATGCCCTGGCCGTGCGCCAGGTCGCCCTCGAGGCCGTCGAGCGGGCCAAGCGTGGCGAGGGCCCCACCCTGATCGAGGCCAAGACGTACCGCTTCTTCGATCACCAGGGCATCAAGGGAATGCGCATCCCCTACCGCGATGCCGCCGAGGTCGAGGCCTGGAAGTCGCGAGACGCGATACGGCTCATCGAGACGATCGGTGTCGAGCGCGGTCTTGCGACCGCTGAGGAATTCGCGGCCATCTGGGCCGAGGTCGAGGCCGACATCCAGGACGGCATCGACTTCGCGCGCACGAGCCCGGACCCGGATCCGGCCGACATTCTCGACGACGTCTACACGGCCTGACGGCCGAGCGAAGGACTCCCCGTGACCACCCGCGAACTGACCTACGTCAAGGCCTTCAACGAGGGCATGCACCAGATCATGGCCGAGGATCCTGACGTGTTCCTCATCGGTGAGGACGTCGCCGGCTATGGCGGGGTGTTCCACATGTTCGACGGGCTCCTCGACGAGTTCGGCGAGCGGCGGGTCAAGGACACCCCCATCGCCGAGCAGGCGATCATCGGCCTGGGTGTCGGTGCTGCTGCCCGCGGGCTGCGCCCGGTGTGCGACCTGATGTTCATGGACTTCGTGGGCGTCGCGATGGACCAGATCTTCAACCAGGCCGCCAAGATGAAGTACATGTTCGGCGGCGCCGTGTCGGTGCCCCTGACCATCACGACGGCCGGCGGTGCGGGCATGTCGGCCGCAGCGCAGCACAGCCAGAGCCTCGAGGCGTGGCTGGCGCATGTGCCGGGCCTGAAGGTCGCCCTGCCGGCGACCCCACACGATGCCAAGGGCCTGATCGTCGGCGCCATCCGCGATGACAACCCGACCATCGTCGTCCTGCAGAAGAAGATGCTCGGCGTCAAGGGGCCAGTCCCGGAGGAGCTGTACTCGATCCCCTTCGGGCAGGCCACCATCGCGCGGGAGGGGTCGGACGCCACCATCGTCGCGATCGCCCGCATGCTGCCCGAGGCGCTCAAGGCGGCGGACGCCCTTGCGGCCGACGGCATCTCGGTGGAGGTCATCGACCCTCGTACCGTGCAGCCGCTGGACACCGACACCATCGTCACGTCCGTGCGCAAGACCAATCGGGTGCTGATCGTGCATGAGGCGGTGCAGTTCGGCGGCATCGGTGCCGAGATCTCCGCGCAGGTGCAGGAGCAGGCGTTCGACTACCTCGATGCCCCGGTGGCGCGCCTCGCGGCGCCGTTCGCCCCGGTTCCCTACGCTCCCGTGCTGGAGAACGCCTACGTGCCCGATGCCGCGCGCATCGAGCAGGCGGTGCGGCGCCTCCTCGAGAGGGGGTAGTCGTGGCCATCGAGATCCGGCTGCCCAAGCTCGGCCTCACGATGGAGGAGGGCACCGTTGACGAGTGGCTCCTCGAGGACGGTGCGGTCGTGACGGTCGGCACTCCGTTGCTTCGGCTGGCCACCGACAAGATCGACGTCGACGTCGAGGCCGAGGGAGATGGCGTCCTGCACCGTGCGGTGCCGAGCGGCACGACCCTCGCCCCGGGTGCGGTGCTCGGCTGGCTCCTCGCCGCGGGGGAGGTGCCGCCCACCGGAGTCGTGGTCACGGGGGCCTCGGCAGCCGTGCCCGTCGACATCGTCGAGGAGGTCTCCGTCATCACGACGATGCCCGCCCCCGATGACGTCGCGGTGACGTCCGCGAACGGCCGGGCATTCGTCTCGCCCAATGCCCGACGGGTCGCCGGCGAACTCGGGGTCGACCTCGGCACCGTGCGAGGCACCGGCCCCGGTGGGCGGATCCTGTCGGAGGACGTCGAGGAGGCGGCCGCAGCAGCGCCTGCGGCCACGGTGGCCGGACGTGTCGCCTCGCCGCTGGCCCGCCGTGATGCCCGCGAGGCCGGCATCGACCCCACCTCGATCCCGACGACGACCGGCATCGTCTCGCGGAGCGACATCCGGGCCGCGGCTTCGAGTCCTCAGGCGACGGCCGCCGCAGCGGTGGTCGTCCCGGTCACGGCGTCCGCGGCCGCAGCAGGCCAGGAGACCGCGTCGATCATCCCAATGAAGGGGATGCGCGGCACCATCGCGGCACGCATGCAGCAGAGCCTCACCGAGATGGCCCAGCTCACCCACGGGTTCGAGGTGTGCATGGACGCCGTCGTCGCCCTGCGCGCGGAGATGAAGGAGCAGTACGCGGCGCTGGGCGTGCCGGTGCCCAGCCTCAATGACTTCGTCGTCCGGGCGGCGGCGTTGGCCCTGCGCCAGCATCCGATCCTCAACGCCACGATCGTCGATCGCGAGATCCACCTGCTGCGGCACATCCACATGGGCCTGGCGGTGGCCGTCCCCGGCGGCCTGATGGTGCCCGTGATCCGCGATGCCGACCTGCTCTCACTGCCCGAGCTCGCGCGCACCACGCGCGACCTGGCCGAGCGCTGCCGCGAGGGCACGATCACCCTGGACGAGCTCGAGGGCGGCACGTTCGCGGTCACGTCGCTGGGCACCTACGGCGTCGACATGTTCACGCCGGTCGTCAACCCCGGCAACGTCGGCATCCTCGGCGTGGGTCGCCTCCGCGACTCGGGCCGGTGGGACGACGACGCATGGGTGCGCACGCAGGTGCTCACGCTCAGCCTCACGTTCGACCATCGAGCCGTCGACGGCGCCCCGGCCGCCGAGTACCTCCAGACGATCGCCGAGCTCCTCGCGCGACCGCTGGTGCTGGTGTCCTGACCGCCGCCCATGCCGGTCATCGCACTGCTTCGGCACGGTCAGGCGAGCTTCGGCACGGATGACTACGACGTCCTGTCCGACCTGGGTCGGGAGCAGGCTCGTGTTGCCGGCGAGGCACTGGCCGCGCGCGGGCTGCGCTCACCGGTGATGGTGAGCGGATCGCTGCGCCGCCAGCGGGACACCGCGCGCATCGCGGCGGACGTCCTCGGCATCGACGACGTGGCCGCGGATGCGCGGTTCGACGAGTTCGACGCGCACGCAGCGGTCGAGGCCCACCTCGGTGCGCCAGGTGCGACGCAGGGCATGAGCTCGCGCGAGTTCCAGAGCCACCTCGATCAGGCCATGGAGACGTGGATGCGCGAGGGCGACCCGCGGTGGCGCGCCTTCGTCGACGGTGCGCTCGCGGGCCTGTCGGATCTCGCAGCGTCGCTGCCGTCGGGCTGCGATGCGATCGTCACGACCTCCGCAGGCGTCACCGCGGCGATCACCGGGTCGCTCCTGTCCTGCGCCCCGGAGGGTGTCATCGCGCTCAACCGGGTGAGTGTGAACGCCTCCATCACCACGGTCGTTCATGGTTCGCGGGGACTGTCCCTCGTCACCTTCAACGACCACGCCCACCTCCTGCGCGATCGACGTCTCCTCACCAACCGCTGAGATCGGACGGCTGGGCCGTCACCTTTCCACGACAGCCCACCAGGAGGCCGCATGACTGGTTGAATGCGGTCTCGGTTCCCGCCTCGGCAGTCAGGAGACGTCATGCGAGCCCTCACCGGAGCAGTGGCCGGCGCCGTCGTCGCAGCCGGCCTGATCATCTTCCCATCGCAGACGTCCTCGGCCGCCACGATCGATCAGGTCTGCGCCCACGTCTTCGTCTCACCTCTCGATGCGCAGGCGGCGGCGACTGTGAGGACGGTCAATGCCGCGGGGCGTCCCACCACGGTCGGCCGGGCCGCCGCAGATCGCGTGATCAGTCGACTCGTGTCCGGAGTGCCCGGCAGCACCTGCACCAAGCCCCGCTCCGACTCTGCGCAGGGGATCGCTGAGGCCGTCGAATTCGACATCGCCGATGGAAACCGCGAGGCCGCCATCGCCTACCTGCGTGAGTCGATCGCGGGCCTGACCTTCACCCCGTCGACCCGATCGGTGGTCGGTCCCCGCGCCAAGCTGCCCAACCCCGACGCGGCCAAGTGCGAGGAGTTCGCCGCCTCGACGCTCCTGCCACCCGAGGCGTACGAGGACGCCATCGCCCTGGCGCTCCTCGCCCAGACCGTCGGCGACGCGGCTGTTGCCGCCGAGGGTGCAGACAAGGCGCGATCCATCGTCGAGTCATGGGCAGAGAGCAACGCTGACGGCCAGGCGACCACGGTGGCGGACTGGATGACGGTGCTGGCCTACCTGCAGGAGGCCGGTGCATCGCAGTTCCACCTCGACCTGGCCATGACGCAGGCGCGGGCCATCGCCCAGGACGGCTTCGCCCGCTACAACCGGTCGGAGTGCCGCACGACGGCCAAGGACATCGAGTGCCTGCTCAAGGCTGTGATGGTGCTCAAGGCCCTGGGCGCGGAGCCCGCGGGAGCGAACGCTGCGGTGGTCAATGGCCTGCGTGCGTGGCGCGAGGGCGTGGGCAAGGGCAAGCGCGCGAAGTGCCCGCTCGAGCGCTACGAGTTCCGGATGACGTACACGGAGCAGGGCGGCCAGCGCGGATTCTCCAAGTTCGACACCGGACTCGTCACGTTCGAGGTCGCCAACGGGCGCATCACCAGCAAGGACAAGGGGCCCCTGATCATCACAGGAGGCACCGGTGGCTGCTGGGTCCAGGACGACAACGGCACCTGGCAGCGGGTCGGCGACGGCACCATCAAGGGCGGCAGCTACCCCTATCGGGTCTCCGGCGTCGACCGCGGCGAGGACTTCCTGCTCCGCCTGCGTCCTCCAGCGCAGGTGACGGGGACCTTCACGGGCGCACCCGAGTGCCAGGCGTTGGGTGAACTCGGCCTCTCGTTTGCGAACAGCGTGCTCGGCACCTTCGGAACGCCGGGCTTCGAGCTACCCGCCGGCGCTTTCAACATCGATGACTCGATCGTCAGTCGCGAGGTGTTCGAGCCGACCGGCGAGGTGGTCGTCGGCACGCTCTCGTACACCTACCGGATGGTGTATCCGCGTCGCTGATGTCCGGCGACGACGACCCGAGGCGCGTTCAGGACGCGTCGATCCAGCGAACCACGTCCGAGCCGTCCCATCCATCGGCGAGTGCGGCGACCTTGTCGTAGAAGCCCTGCAGGTGCGGGGTGCCGACGTAGAGCTCGAGAACGCCGCCGACCGCGTGACGCGCGTCGTGGAAGTGCACGCGCATGCCGGACGACGACGTGAGCGCCATGGTCAAGGGCATGCCCTGCTGCTCGAGCGCGGCGCTGGCCTCGTCGAGGTCATCCACGAAGCAGGCGAAGTGGTTGGGCTGGCCCCCGCGATCGTGCTCGAGCACGTCGCGCATCGCCGCGGGCTCGCACTCGTGGAGCTCGATCAGCTCGAGCATCACCGGGCCCCACTGCCCGAAGGCGGCGCTGTGGTCGTAGATCGCGGGTTCGCCGTCGTGCGTGGCCGTCACCGGCAGATGGCGGCGGCACAGGAACGGCCCGGCACCTACGTTCGCCGCCCACTCATGGCACGCGGCCTCGAGGTCAGGGACGCGGTAGGCGATCTGCACCAGGCGTGACGGGAGGGCATCGTGCCGGGTCTGGTCGGTGCTGGGCATGAGGCCGCTCCAGGGTCGGGGACACCGGGAAAGTTACTGTATGCCGGATCAAGTTGTGTAGTCTTGCCCGGTCGCGAATATGTGCGAGCGTCCAAGGAGTTCCGATGGCCAAGACGTACCGTCACCCGATAACCAAGTATGTGTACTCGGTCAATGAGGTCGGCCTCGTGCGGGTCGACGATCCGGCCACCGGGCGCTACGGCGTGTTCGACGACAACGGCGTCTGGTACGAGGGCGAGATCATCGACGTCGACCGCCAGGCGGCCGGCTGGGTCGGGCGGACGCCTGAGGCGCGCGCACTGCGCGAGGCGAACGCATGAGGTCGACGACGGCAGTCGTGCTGGCGCGTCGGCCGCAGGGCACCAAGGTCGCCGAGGCGCTCGAGCTCGGCACGATCGATCTGCCGGAGCTCACGCCGGGCACCGCACTCGTCCGCAACCAGTACATGAGCGTTGACCCCTCGACCCGCGGGCGCATGGACCCGGGCGAGAAGCAGTACACGACCAACTTCGAGATCGGCGGTCCGCTCGACGGATCGGCGATCGGGATCGTCGAGGAGTCCGCGTCGGACCAGCTCCCGGTGGGTGCGACTGTGCGTCATCGGATGGGCTGGCGCGAGTACGCCGTCGTCGACGATTCCGCGTCCACCGTCTGCGACCTCGGCAAGGCGCCGGCGACGTCATGGCTGAGCTCTATGGGCCAGACCGGCTTCACGGCCTACGCCGGACTGCTCCCGGTCGGCGCCCTCGCGGCCGGCGAGACGGTGTTCGTGACGGGCGCGGGCGGGGCCGTCGGCAGCATGGCCGGACAGTTCGCGCGGCTGCTCGGAGCCTCGAAGGTCGTCGGCAGCGCAGGCGGAGCGGAGAAGTGCGCCTGGCTCGTCGATGAGTGCGGCTTCGACGAGGCGATCGACTATCGCACCGCAGATGTCCGGGCGTCGCTCGTGGCAGCGTTTCCCGAGGGCATCGACCTGTTCTTCGACAACGTCGGCGGATGGCAGATGGTCCACGCGCTCCACGCCATGCGCATCCACGGGCGCATCAGCATGTGCGGTGCTGTCTCGAACTTCGGCACGGCCGATCAGCCGTCGCTCGCCGAGCTCATCGAGGTCGTGCTCCGGCGAGTCACGATCCGCGGATTCATCGTGCGGGACTTCGAGGCGCTGCGTCCGGAGTTCGAGGCCCGCGTCAGCGCATGGCTGGCCAGTGGCGAGCTGGTCGACCGTGCGACGATCGTCCAGGGCATAGAGAATGCGGGGGCGGGGCTGGAGGGGCTGCTCAACGGCGCGAACCTCGGCAAGGCCCTCATCCGGCTCTCATAGCAGTCGTCCGTCGCGAGAGAGGAGGGGTCATGGCGGTGCGCATCGTCGACGAGACCCTCTTCGCCTCGACCGATCCCCCCACACTGCGGGGATCGCGATGCGAGGCGTGCGGTGCCCACGTCTTCCCCGCCATAGGCTCGTGCCCGATGTGCGCGGGCGTGGACGTCGCGCCCGTGGCCCTGCCCGACCACGGGGTCGTGTGGTCCTGGACGACGCAGCACTTCGCGCCCAAGCCCCCCTTCCGCACCGACGGGTTCGAGCCGTTCAGCATCGGATACGTCGACCTCGGCCCTGTGATCGTCGAGGGCTGGCTCGTCGGGCGCACGCAGTGGACGATCGGTGAGCCCGTCCGCCTGGTCCTTGCGCACGCGTGGACCGATGATGGCGAGGCAGTCCACACCTTCGCCTTCGAACCCGGAGACGCGCAGTGACCGGCCACGAGGATGTCTACGTCGTCGGCGCAGCGCGCACCGTGTTCGGCCGCTTCGACGGCGAGGACAACGACCTGGCCGAGGAGGCGGTCCGCGGTGCCCTCGCCGACGCCGGCATCACCTGGTCCGACGTGCAGTTCGCGGTGGGTGGCACGAACGGGGAGACCAAGCCCGACAACCTCGTTGCGCGACTGGGCCTGACGGGGCTGCCCTTCGTCACGGTCAAGAACGGATGCGCCACCGGAGGCGTCGCCCTCATGACGGCGCGCAACGGGCTGATCGCGGATGGCGCCGAGATCGCCTGCGTCGTCGGATACGACAACCACGCACGTGGCGCCTTCAACGCCTCGCCTAGCCGCTACGGCATCGGCGACTGGTACGGCGAGACGGGGATGATGGTCACCACGTCGTACTTCGCGCTGAAGATCCAGCGCTACCTGCACGAGCACGGCATCGACCCGCGCACTCTCGGCTACGCGGCCGAGAAGGCCTTCTCCTACGCGTCGGATCATCCGTACGCCTGGCGACGCAAGCCGGTGACCGTGGACGAGGCGATGGACGCCGACCTCATCAACGACCCGCTCACGCGGTTCATGTTCTGCTCGCCCGACGCCGGTGCGGTGTCGCTCGTGCTGGCACGGGGCCCGCGGGCATTCGACATGTGCGATCGGCCGGTCCGGCTCGCGTCGGTCGCCCTGCGCGGCCGACGCCCTGGCTCGTTCGAGGTCTTCTCGACGTGGCTGTCGCCGGGTGAGCGCACGAGCCCGTCGATCGATGCGGCGAAGGCGGCGTTCTCGGCCGCCGGCATCTCGCCCGCTGATGTTCAGGTGGCGCAGCTGCAGGACACCGACAGCGGCGCCGAGATCATGCACCTCGCGGAGACCGGGCTGGTCGAGCACGGCGCCCAGACAGCCGGCTACCTCGATGGCGACTACCTCGTCGACGGACGCCTGCCGGTCAACACGGATGGCGGCCTGCTGGCCAACGGCGAGCCGGTGGGTGCGTCCGGACTGCGCCAGGTGCACGAGGTCGTTCGGCAGCTGCAGGGACGCGCGGACGGGCAGCAGGTTCCGGGAGGACCGACGGTCGGGTTCACGCATGTCTACGGTGCGCCGGGCATCAGTGCCTGCACCGTGCTCACGACGGAAGGACGATGACCGTGGCCGACCACGATCCCGACCACCTGGCCGCCTGGCGGGCCGATGTCCGCGCCTGGCTGGCGACCGTTGCACCGCCGAAGGCCGAGGAGGTCTTCGAGTGGGGTGTGGGTGATCCGCAGCTGCACATCTTCGTCTCCATGTCCCACGACGAGGAGGTCGCGTACCTCGATCGCGTACGCGCCTACCGGCGTCAGCGGTTCGACGCCGGCTATGGCGCGATCTCCCTGCCGGAGGAGTACGGCGGCGCGGGCCTGCCCAGCGTCTACTCGGTGGCCTTCGCCGACGAGGAGCGCGAGTTCGCGGTGCCACCGTCGTCCGAGATCATCTCGGTGACCACCGGCCTCGTCGGGGCGGCGGTGAGCGTCTTCGGCACCGATGAGCAGCGTGAGCAGTTCGCCCGCGCATTCCTGCGCACCGACCTGCTGTGCGCGCAGCTGTTCAGCGAGCCCGGCGCGGGCTCGGACCTCGCCGGGCTGTCGACCAAGGCCGTGCGCGACGGCGATGACTGGCTCATCACCGGGCAGAAGATCTGGAGCTCGAACGCGCAGTTCGCCGAGTACGGGTTCCTGCTCGCCCGCACGAATCCTGACGCGGTGAAGCAGGCCGGTATCACCGCCTTCCTGGTGCCGCTCGACGGCCCGGGCGTGGAGATCCGGCCCATCCGCCAGATGAGTGGGCCGTCGTCGTTCAACGAGGTCTGGTTCGACCAGCTGCGCGTGCCGGACTCCCTGCGTATCGGGGATGTCGATGCCGGGTGGCAGGTCGCGCAGGCGACGCTGGGCTTCGAGCGCACATCGTCGGGCTCTGGCCATCGCCGCAAGGGCGGCACGTCGGCTGATCTCGTCGAGCTGGCGCGTCACCTCGGTGTCAGTGGCGATCCCGTCGTCCGTCAGCAGCTCGCCGACGTCTACATCCGCACGCGACTGCATGCGGCGATGGTGGCCAAGGTCGCGCGCGCCACGGCGTCCGGTGACAAGCCCGGGCCGGCCGGCTCGCTGGGCAAGCTGCTGGCTTCGGACAACCTCGTGCGTATCGGCGATGCGGCGGCGTCGATGCTTGGGACGGCCCTGGTGGCCGATACCGGCGAGTGGGGTGAGTTCGCGTGGACGGAGCATGTGCTGGGGGCACCGGGCTACCGCCTGGCCGGCGGCACCGATGAGGTCCAGCGCAACATCATCGCCGAGCGCGTGCTCGGACTGCCGGCCGAGCATCGGATGGACCGGGCGCCCTTCAAGGACCTCAGCCGCAACTAGCGGGACGAGATGATCGACGTCTCACGCGAGGAGTTCGAGGTGCTCGTCGCCGAGGCCCTCGACACCATCCCGGCCGAGCTTGCCGGTCTGCTCGACAACGTCGTCGTGGTGGTCGAGGACGATGCCCCGACGGATGACCCCGATCTGCTCGGCCTGTACTCGGGGGTGCCGCTCACCGAGCGGGGATCGTGGTACGCCGGCGTGCTGCCTGATCGCATCACGGTCTACCGGAACCCGACGCTGGCCATCTGCGACACCCGCGAGGACGTGGTCGAGGAGGTGCAGATCACCGTCGTCCACGAGATCGCGCATCACTTCGGCATCGACGACGATCGCCTGCACGACCTCGGCTACGACTAGCCCCACCCGTTTCTCCCGCGACGCGGGACAAGTGATCTACAACCCCCAAAATTGAGCCCCTTTAGCTCGTTTCTCCCGCGACGCGGGACAAACGAGCTAGAACCCCTGAAATTGCGCCCGTTTGGCTCACTTGTCCCGCGTCGCGGGAGAAACGTGCAGGGGGGGTTACCAGGAGAGGCGGCGGGCGATCCGCTCGCGGTGCACGGCGGCATCGCCGAGGAATGCCGCGTCGTAGCGCGCGCGCCGGAAGTACAGGTGGGCGTCGTGCTCCCAGGTGAAGCCAATGCCGCCGTGCAGCTGGATCGCCTCGGCGGCCAGCGCGTTGTACGAGTCGGACCCCCACGCCTTGATCACCGACGCCTCGACGCCGATGTCGTCGACCGGGCCCCAGGTGACCTTCTCCAGTCCCGAGCGCGCCATCTCGACGAGCATCAGAGCGTCGGCCATGCGGTGCTTGATCGCCTGGAAGCTGCCGATCTCCCGGTTGAACTGCTTGCGCACCTTGATGTACTCGAGCGTCATGTCAAAGCAGTGCTGGGCGCCGCCGAGCTGGTCGGCGCCGACGGCGAGCAGGGCGATGTCGACGCCGTCCGCGATCGCGACGGCACCTGCGCCCTCGTGGGTGAGGACGACGGCGGGTGAGGCGTCGAATGTCACCGAGGCCGACGGACGCGAGAAGTCCAGCGACGGCAGCGGCCTGACCACCGCGTCCGAAGTTTCAACGACGGCGACCTCGATGCCGGAGGCTGACCGGGCGGCGACGACGAAGAACGATGCCGAGGCACCGAAGGGCACGAACGGGACGGTGCCGGTGATGGCGCTCCCGTCGAGCATGCAGGAGACAGCCTCGGGGGACCAGGCCCCGCGGGCGTCGGTGACGGCCGGCCCCGCGATCTCGCCCGCGGCGATGCGCTCGAGGTAGGGGACCCCCGAGCACCCGGCGAGGATCTGCCCCGCGAGCACCGTGCTGCTGATGAACGGCACCGGGGCCAGCGTGGCGCCGAGCTCCTCGGCGACGGCCAGGAGCTCGGCCAGGCCCCCGAGGCCGCCGATCTCCTCGGGCAGGCCGACCCCGGCGAGCCCGATGTCCTCGGCGAGCAGGCGCCAAAGGTCGGAATCCAGCCCGGTGGGCGAGTCCTCCAGGCCCCGCACCGCCCCGGGATAGCCCGACTCGGTGGCCGCGTCGCGCACGGTCTCCCGCAGCTCCCGCACCTCGGACGCATCGAGGGTGGTCAGCGCGAGTTTGCGGGGCATGGCTCTCCGGGCGGGCGGTCGAGGGGGTGGCTTTCCTTAGGCGACGCCCAGTAACTCTACCGCCGGCCCGCGGGAAGTGGGCTCCACCGTGATCGAAGGGTGATGTTCCCGGGGGCCACAGAACTAGGACGTTCATGTAGATTGCGGTCCCACGTGTTCTGGACGTCGGAGGGTGCTCGCATGCGCAGGTCCATCGTCATGGTTGCCGTCACGGCCGCCGCCCTGGCTCTGGCGTCGTGCGCCATGCCTGCCGACGACCCGAACTGGAATGCCTCGGAGGCGGCGGAGGCGGTGTTCGAGGAGGATGCGGCCGAGGAGGCCGCAGTTGAGGACGAGGCCCTCGCCGGCGTCGATGCCGCCCTTGCGGCTCCGACGACCATTGGAGTGGACGCGCCCCTTACGGCAGCCCCCCAGTCCGGCGCCCTGATCGTCAGCGTGCTTGACGGCTCGGAGGGCGACACCGTGATGAGCGCCGCGATGGCCGAGGCCGCCGAGACGGTGGGCTGGACCTACCAGGAGGTCACCGGCGTCGACCCGGCCGACACCTTCACGACGGCACCGCTCGCCTTCCAGGAGGCCCTCGACCTCAAGCCGGCCGGCATCCGCATCTCCGGCGCCTACCTCGATGCGATCACCGAGGGCCTCGCGGCCGCCGAGGCGGCCGGCATCCCGGTGATCTGCACCGGGTGCGCTGGTGCGCCGACGGGCGCCATCGTCGACACGAGCCTGGACGGCGACGCGCAGAACACCGCATGGGCCCAGACCCTTGCGGCGTACGTGTACGCCAACAAGGCTCCGGACGAGGACGCAGCGGTCGAGATGTTCACCCTCCCGGTACCGGCGCTGAACACCTTCGGCATCGAGTTCATCGGGACCCTGGCGACCCTCTGCCGTGAGTGCTCGGTGCTCGAGCAGCCGGTTGACGTGACCCTGCTGGCTGACGCACCCCTGTTCGTGGCCGACACGATGAGCATCAGCCTGGGCCGATGGGCCCTGCTGCAGTCCGGAAACATCTCCGCCGGGGTGAGCGATGCGCTCGCCACCGCGGTCCTGTTCGAGCCGACCGTCGTCCTCGGCCGTGGCGCGAGCGCCGCCGACATCGCCGCACTGCAGGCGACACCTCCGGTGGAGCTCCCGGCGGCCGCGGGCGATGCCGCCGCCGAGGAGGGCGCCGACCCGGCCGCCGCCGAGGACGCGGCGGCGGACGCCACGCTCGCCACTCCGGAGCAGGCGGCGGCGCTGCAGGCCTGGACGGGACTGCCCCTGCCGGTCCTCGGCTGGCGGGTCATTGACCAGTTCGCCCGCGTGCTCGGCGGTGAGGCGCTCGCCGACGGACCGCTGCCCAGCCAGTTGATCACCGTAGCCAACGCGGCGGACGTCGCGCTGGACGAGAACGGCAACTACATCGGTGTCGCGGACTACAAGGAGCAGTTCGCCGCCCTGTGGGGCCTGCAGTAGCAGTCGCGCGCGGTCCCGCCGACCACGACGGGCTAACTGGACACGGAGTCCAGTTTCCCAGGTTTGTCGCAGGAATTGTGGGGTGATTTAACCCTTTTGCCCCAGTACTGGCGGACCAGATTCCTCGGGAAATCACTTCCCATTCATAGGACGTACATGTACTTTAGGACGGCTCGGGTTCAACTGACCCTCAACTGGAAGAGAGATCCATGCGCAAGTCCATTGCAGCTGTCGCGCTGGTCGCGGCAGGCTCCCTCGCACTGCTCGGCCTTGCGCCGGCAGCGAATTCGGTTCCCGCTGCGGCACCCGCCGCCGACGGTGTCGCGGTCGCCAACAAGATCGTGGCGAAGTACAGCCCCACGCCCAAGAAGATCGGGCCGACCACGCCCCTGACCGCGGTCCCGCCGAAGGGCAAGTACGTCGTCGTGCTGTCCAACGGTGGCGACGAGAACAAGGTCCTCGACGAGAGCATCGCTGCTGCCGCCAAGGTCCTGGGCTGGAAGTACAAGGAGCTCGTGGGCGCCGTTGACCCGGAGACGCAGCGCAAGCTGTACGACCAGGCAATCTCGCTCAAGCCCAACTACATCCACATCTCCGGCATCGAGCCTTCAACGCTCTCCGACCTGCTGGTGAAGGCCAAGAAGGCCGGCATCGTCACCGTCTGCTCGGCCTGCATGAGCAAGCCGGTCGCGTCCCTCGAGGACACCCACATCGCGGGGCCGCGTCAGCTGGACCTCTGGGGCCAGATGATCGCCGCCTACACCGTGGCCAACACCAAGGGCAAGGCGAACGTGCAGGGCATCACCGTGCCGCTGTACCCGATCCTGATCCGCTTCGACCAGTCCTTCGAGAAGAACCTGAAGCGGCTCTGCCCGGCGTGCTCCTACGCGGCCAACCCGCAGCAGCTGACTGACATCTTCGCCGGCAAGACCCCGGCGGCGGTCGTCAGCATCATGAAGGCCAACCCGAACACCAACTGGCTGGTCTCCGACCTCGGTGGCTGGATGGTCGGCGTGCCGGCTGCTCTCCAGGCCGCTGGCCTGAACGGCAAGGCCCAGATCGGCGGTCTGACCGCTGGCAAGAGCAACATCCAGGGCCTGAAGGACGGCACCGAGTCGGCATGGACCGGCTACTCCCTGCCCATCGTGGGCTGGACCGTCGTCGACTCCATGGCTCGCCACTCGGTGGGCATGCCGTACGACACCAAGGACCTGCCCACGCAGATCCTCACGCCGCAGAACATCGGTACTGCGGTCCTCACCCCCGCGGGTGACTACCTGGGCGTCAAGGACTACCAGGCGCAGTTCAAGAAGCTGTGGGGCGTCAAGTAGTTCCCACGAGCACGAAGTAGGCGAGGGCCCGGTCCGAACGGACCGGGCCCTCGCTTTCGTCGAGTATCTTTAGTTGCGCTCCAGTATCTGCTGGGGCACAATCGGTCCGTCCCCGAACGAGGAGTGCGCCCCCCATGACCGAACTGGCCTCCCCCCAGCGTGAGTCCGTCGAGCCGCCGTGCCCGAGGTCCCCGGGCACGAGCGTGCAGGAGTACCTCGACAACGATGCGCGGCCGGTTCCCGCAGTGCTGCGGTACGACATCAACGAGGACTACGGGACGGCACCGCTTGACGTGGAGCGCTACTACACCCGCGAGTTCCATGACCGTGAGGTGCAGAAGGTCTGGCGTCGCGTGTGGCAGTTCGTCTGCCGCGAGGATCACATCCCCGAGCCCGGTGACCACATCACCTATGACATCGCGGACGACAAGCTGATCATCATGCGCCAGCACGACGGCAGCATTAAGGCGCTGTACAACGTGTGCCTGCACCGCGGTCGTGCCCTGCGGCAGGAGGGCGGCCGCGTCGGCGAGCTGCGCTGCCCCTTCCACGGCTTCTCCTGGAACATCGACGGATCGAGCAAGTTCGTCCCGTGCGCATGGGACTTCCCGGAGATCGACCCCAGTGACTTCCCGCTGCCCGAGGCGAAGGTGGCGTCCTGGAACGGCTTCGTCTTCATCAACATGGACCCGAACGCAGAGCCGCTCGAGGACTTCCTCGGCACGATGCTCAACGACTGGGAGCGCTGGGACTACACCGACCGGGTCGTGTACTCGCACTTCGGCGGGATCGTCGACTGCAACTGGAAGGTCGCCGGCGAGGCGTTCATCGAGGGCTTCCACTCCCTGGCCACCCACCCCCAGATGATGGAGTGGCTCGGCGACGAGAACACGCAGTACGACGTCATCCGCGGCGAGAACTGGAGCCGGCAGATCGTGCCCCAGGGCGTCCCCAGCCCGACCATCGCGAACCACATCTCCGAGCAGGAGGTGCTGGACTCCTACTACGAGACCCGTGCCTTCTACACCCAGGGCAAGGGCCGCGACCTGTCGGTGGGCGACGACGGCACGCCCCGGGTCCCGGAGGGCTCGACGGCCCGACGTGAGCTCGCCGCGCACATGCGCAGCGCGCTTGCCGAGATGTCCGGCTCGGACCAGGACCACTGGACCGATTCCGAACTCCTCGACGGCATCCAGTACTTCGTCTTCCCGAACTTCTACGTGTTCGCCGGGCCGCGCACGAATGCGGTCTACCGCTTCCGGCCATACGGAAACGACCCTGACCGCTGCATCGCGGAGGTGTTCCTGCTGGCCCAGGCACCGGCCGACGGCTCCCATCCCAAGCCGCCGGAGCCGCGCTGGCTGCAGCCGGGTGAGACGTTCTCCGACATCAAGGAGATCGGCCTGCTCGGTCCGGTGTTCGATCAGGACATGGCGAACATGCCGTTCATCCAGGAAGGGCTCAAGACGCTGCGCACGCCGGGCGTCCAGTTGGCGCGCTACCAGGAGAACCGTATCCGGCAGTACCACGCGATCCTGGATGAGTGGCTCGCCCGCGACTGACCTCCGGGGAGCCGATCAGGGCTCGTCGTAGCGCAGCACGTAGCTGACGCGATCCATCCGGGCCCGACGGCACACGCGCATGATCGCCGTGCCGGCGTCGTCAGCCGTGAGGCCCTCGCGGATGAGCAGCGGTGAGCCTGCCCGCACCCCGAGGATCTCCGCGTCCTCGAGCGTGGCGGCGTCGGCGAGGATCGCCCGCCACAGCGGCTTCAGCTCGCCGACGGCCTGGTTCAGCTGGCCGTACAGACCCTCGGCAGGGTTCCAGTGGGCCGCCGGGTCGTCGAGCAGGTGGCGGGCGACGAAGGAGCGCGACCACATCCACGCGACGTCGCTGACCACAATCGCGTTGTCGATCCGCCATAACGGGCCGGGCGGGAGGCGCAGCGAGGGATTGAGGGACGAGTCCTCGATGACGTCGGCCCGCAGGAACACGTCCTCGTACGTGTGCCCCGATGCGGCGATCTGCGCGGTCATGCTGGCCACGAGGGAGTCGGTCGACAGCTTCTGCGACACCGGCAGGCGCACGATGGGGGCGCTCACGTAGGTACCGGACCCCTGGCGGGACTCGACGATGCCCGCCCGCGCCAGATCCTCGATGGCGCGACGCACCGTCAGCCGGTTGACCCCGAGGTCCTCTGCCAGTCGCGCCTCCGATGGCAGCCGCTCGCCGGGGGCGTAGGTGCCGTCATCGATCGACGAGGCGATGGCCTGGCGCACTCGCTCGTAGAGGGGAACCTCACCCATAGGCGCGACCGTATCGGTCCCTGCGCCGGCACGGGCGCTGGCGATGCCGCTCGGTAGTTTCTTTACATCGGCTCCAGTACGATCGGGACGTGACCGACGACCTCGCCGCCCGCGTCCGGCGGCTGGAGGACCGGCTCGAGATCTCCGAGCTGATCGTCCGATACGCGACACTCCTCGACGATGCGCAGTGGGACGCCCTCGGCGAGTTGTTCACGATCGACGGCGTGTTCGGGTCTCCGCACAGCACCACCGTCGGCCGCGCCGAGGTGGTCGAGAACTTCAAGGTCAAGCACGCACCTTTCACCTGGACCTGGCATGACCCGCACGGCCAGGTGGTCGAGTTCGACGATGACGACCATGCGCGCGGCACCGTGATCGGCTACGCCGAGCTCGGCAACGACAAGGCGACGATCGTGACGTCCATCCGATACCTCGACGACTACCGGCGCGAGGACGGTCGGTGGCGGTTCGCCCGCCGCAACGTGCTGAGCCTGTACGGCCTGACGGACGCGGACCGCAATGCCGGGGGCCTGCAGCAGGCCGAGCGCCGGCGCTGGCCCAACCGGCCGTCCGGCATCGCCGAGCTCCCGGACTACTCGCGCACGCACCCCGGGTACCCCGGGTGAGCGCGGTCTCCTCGCCGGGGAGCCGGATCGAGCTCGGCGGGCTGTACAACGTACGCGACCTCGGGGGCTATCCCGGCGTCGACGGCCGCGTGGTTCGCCGGAATGTGCTGTTCCGCGCCTCGAGTCTGCATCGACTGACGGATGAGGAGGCGTGGCGGGACTTCGGGGCGCGCTGCGTCGTGGACCTGCGGTATGACCGCGAGCGTTCCGCGTTCCCGCTGCCCGACTTCATCGTGAACGACACGCACGCACCGCTGCTGCCCGATCACTGGCGCTCGGACGCGGAGGCGCGCAAGCGCCCGGCCGATGAGTACCTGAGCCTCGTCTACCACGAGATCCTCGACCTGGGCGCGGAGTCGCTGCGCGAGATCCTGCGCGCGCTGGCCTCGCCGGATGCCTACCCGGCGGTGTTCTTCTGCATGGCGGGCAAGGACCGGACAGGCGTCCTTGCGGCGATCCTGCTCTCGCTGCTGGGAGTGAGCGATGAGGACATCGCTGCGGACTTCGCGCTCAGCGGCGACGAGGTCGTCGCCATGGTCGACGACCTGCGCCTCCGCGAGGACTTCGAGGACCACCCGATGATGAACCAGCCCGAGTCGCTGCTGCGCGCACCGCGTGGCGCGATGGAGCGGTTCCTCGCCGAGGTGCAGGTCCGTCATGGTGGTCTTCCCGAGTACGTCCGCTCGCTCGACATCGACGACGAGATGGTCCGGGCCCTGCAATCCCTACTGCTGGAGGAATCGTGATCGAGCGCCGTGACCTGTACATCGACGGGCAGTGGGTCACTCCCGCCTCGGGCGAGGTCATCACCGTCGACGAGGCTGCCACGGGCGACGTCATCGGGACGGTGCCCGCAGGTGACGTGACCGACGCCGAGCGCGCGATCCTTGCCGCGCGGCGCTCGTTCGACGCATGGGCCGCCGTGCCCATCGAGGAGCGGGCCGACATCGTCACCGCGATCGCGGCCGGCCTCAAGGCGCGTGACGAGGAGCTCGGCCGGGTCATGGCGCAGGAGGTCGGCACCCCGATCGCGCTGTCCGCGCGCGTGCAGGTCGGCCTCGCGGTCTCGGTGTTCGAGACGATCGCGGAGGCGGCGCGCGAGCTGCCGGCGCAGGAGCGCATCGGCACGTCCGTCGTGCTTCGCGTGCCCGCCGGCGTCGTCTCTGCCATCACGCCGTGGAACTACCCGCTCTACCAGCTCGCGGCCAAGGTCGGCCCCGCCCTGGCGGCCGGCTGCACCGTCGTGGTCAAGCCGAGCAGCGTCGCCCCGCTGGCGACCTTCGCCCTCGCGGAGATCATCGACGAGCTCGGGCTGCCGGACGGCGTGTTCAATCTGGTGTCCGGCCGCGGTGCGCTGGTGGGCGACCTGATGTCGTCGCATCCGCAGGTCGACATGGTGAGCCTCACGGGCTCGACCGGTGCCGGCGTGCAGGTCGCCCGTGCGGCTGCCGGCACCATCAAGAAGGTGGCGCTCGAGCTGGGCGGCAAGTCCGCCTTCCTCATCGCGGAGGGCGCCGACATGGACGCCGCCATGGACGCGGCGATCCGCAGCTGCTTCGTCAACAACGGCCAGACCTGCTCGGCCACGACACGGCTCATCGTGCCGCAGTCGCTGCTCGCTGAGGTCGAGGAGCGGGCGGCTGCCCTCGTCGGCGCGATGGTCGTCGGCGATCCGCTCGACCCGGCCACCACGCTCGGCCCGGTCGCGTCGGAGGGCCAGTTCCGCACCGTCAGCAAGTACATCGACATCGGCATGGACGAGGGCACGCTCATCGCCGGCGGTCCCGGCCCGGTGGACGGACGCGATCGCGGCTACTTCATCCGGCCCACGGTGTTCAGCCGCCTCGATCCGGGGGCCACCATCGTGCAGGAGGAGATCTTCGGCCCGGTGCTGTCGATCCTGTCGTACGAGGGCGGTGCCGAGAACGGCATTGCGATCGCCAACGACAGCGAGTTCGGCCTCTCCGGCGCCGTGTTCGCTGCCGACGTGCCGTCAGCCGTGGCTATCGCGCGCCGGATGCGCACCGGCCAGGTCGCCGTCAATGGCGGCCGCTTCAATGCGCGTGCGCCGTTCGGCGGGTTCAAGACCTCCGGCGTCGGCCGCGAGCTCGGCCACCATGGCCTGATGGAGTACTTCGAGATGATGAGCCTGCAGTTCCCGTCCGCGGACGACGTCGAGGGCTTCGGGCATGCGGTCTGACGCATGACGGCCCCGTGCGAGGTCCTGCTGGTTCGGCACGCGGCACCGCAGCCGGACGGCACGCTCGACCCCGGGCTCGGCGATGCCGGGCGCGCGCAGGCGGAGGCCCTTGCGCGCCACCTGGGAGGCACGCGCATCGACGCGGTCTACTCCAGCCATCTCAAGCGCGCCTATGAGACGGCCCTTCCGCTGGCGCGCGATCTGGGCATGGACGTGCGCGTCGACCAGGGCCTGCGCGAGTGGATCTCCAACGCCACCCACTACACCGGCACCGAGAACATGGCCGACGGAGCCCGCACCCGCGCCTTCGTCGAGGGCCGATTCGAGGACGAGTTCCTGCCGCCTCACAACGCTGACGAGCTGCGGGCCGCCATGGTCGAGACGATCGGTCGGATCGGTCTGGCGCACCCGGACCAGCGCATCGTCGCGGTCAGCCACGGGGGTGCCTCGAACACCTTCCTCGCGCACGTCGTCGACAGTCCCCGACGCTTCTTCTTCAACCCCGGCTATGCGTCGATATCCCGCGTCCAGGTGTGGCCAGCCGACGACGGTTTCCGCTTCGTGCTCATGAGCATCAACGAGCCGGTCGCCACGGACTCCCGCCACGGGGAGTACCTGCCGGGCGGCTGACGGCCGCTCGCGACTAGCCTCGCGGGGTGATCGGCCTCGGCACCGTCATCAACGTCCTCGCCATCCTCGTCGGCGCGGGCATCGGAGTGCTGGTCGGTCACCGGCTGCCGGAGCGCACGCGCAGCACGGTGACGGACGGCCTGGGCCTGCTGACCATCGTCATCGGCGCCCTGAACATCATCGCCCTGACCGACGCGGACTTCGTGGGCCTGGTCGGCTCGAGCTGGACCCTGCTGGTGGTGCTGGGCGCGGTGGTGATCGGCGGCGTCGTCGGCTCGCTGCTGCACATCGAGGTCCGGCTTGAGCAGTTCGCGGGGTGGGTGCAGGGCCGCCTCACCCGGGACTCCTCGTCACAGGGACGCGAGCGCTTCATCGAGGGCTTCGTGACGAGCTCGCTGCTGTTCTGCGTCGGGCCGCTGGCCATCCTCGGCTCGCTCAGCGACGGGCTCGGCGAGGGCATCGACCAGCTGCTGCTGAAGTCCAGCCTCGACCTGTTCGCGTCGATCGCGTTTGCGGCGACGCTGGGGTGGGGCGTGGCGCTGTCGGCGGTGCCCGTCGGGCTGTGGCAGGGGTTCCTCACCGTCATGGGGGTGGTGGCCGGCACCTTCCTGCCCGACTCCCTCATCGCGGCCATCACCGCGACGGGCGGGGTGCTACTCGTCGGCATCGGTCTGCGCCTGCTGCAGGTGCGGCAGGTCGCGGTGGCGGACCTGCTGCCGGCGCTCCTCGTGGCCCCGCTCCTCACCGCGCTCTTCCTGCTCTGACCGGACCGGCTCCTGCCCTGAACGGGATTGACACCCCCACGCACGGCGTCCATAGTTGTCTAGACAACCCCGAGGTCGAGGAGTACCTGTGGCCGACGTCGCCGCCCAGCTCAAGCCCGAAGTGGTCCCCGCCTACATCGCCAGCTCCGTGCTGGACGGCCAGGCGCGCGAGGAGGCCATGGGCATGATGCGCCGGCTCGCCGAGCACGTGCGCAACTCCACCACCGACCAGGCCGACGGCAACTGGCAGGAGCCGGTCGAGAACTACGCCGACGAGGAGCTGTTCCGGGCCGAGGTCGAGACGGTCTTCAAGCGCATCCCGCTGCCGCTCGCACTGTCGTGCGAGCTGCCGGGCAAGAACACCTACAAGGCGCTCGAGGCCGTCGGCGTGCCCGTCGTCATCACGCGCGACGCCAAGGGCGAGGTGCACGCCATGCTCAACGTGTGCCGCCATCGAGGCGCGCTCATCTGCGCCCAGGGTCACGGTGAGTCCCGCGCCCTCACGTGCCCGTACCACGCATGGAGCTACGGCCTCGACGGTGAGCTGCGCGGCATCTACGGGGAGTCCACGTTCGGCGAGTTCGACAAGTCCGAGCGCAGCCTCATCCAGCTCCCGGTCGTCGAGGCCGCAGGCCTGATCTTCGTCTGCCTCACCCCCGGCCTGCAGATCGACATCGACTCCTGGCTGGGCGACTTCAAGCCCATCCTGGAGGGGCTCAAGCTCGACGAGTGCCACCTGTACTCGTCGCGCATGATGCCCGGGCCGAACTGGAAGGTCACCATCGAGGGCTATCTCGAGGGCTACCACTTCGCCTCGCTCCACCCGAACACCGTCTTCAAGACCAACCTGTCGAACACCGCGATATTCGACGGGTACGGCCCCCACGAGCGGGTCGCCTTCGCGCTGCGCAACCTCGAGAACAACCTCAAGGAGGGCAAGGACGTCGAGGAGCTCGACCCGTCCGCGAACGTCGGCGCGATCTTCTGGATCTTCCCCGGCATGTCGTTTGCGGGGGCCATGCGCGAGCGCATGACGTGCTCGCTCGTGCTGCCGACGACGAGGGTCGACGAGTCGATGTCCGAGCAGCGGGTGCTGACGCGCAAGCCGATCACCGACGACAACCGCGAGGAGCTCGCGACGTTCGCCGACTTCTTCTACGACGTGACGTACGAGGAGGACTACATCACCGGCTACGGCGTGCAGAAGGGTGTCCGCAATGTCGGCGGCACGACCCAGATCTACGGGCGCAACGAGCCTGGCGTCCAGTACGCGCACGCGACCATCAACCGGCTGATGGAGGAGAACCACGTCGAGGGGATGGCCCTGCCCAAGCGGGCGTGACCCCCGATTGTGTGGAAGACCTATTTTCCGATCTCCATTGACGAACGGCCACCGATTGGGTGGAATACCGGGACGGCGGCGCTCGGGTCGCCCTGACACGCGGGAGTGCACATGGGTTCTCTGGACGGCCGGGTAGCGGTCATCACGGCCGGCAGCACCGGCATCGGCTTCGGCATCGCCAAGGCCTTCACGGACGAGGGCGCCTCCGTCGTCCTGGGCAACCGCTCGGCCGAGAAGGGCGCCAACGCCCTCGCGCGGCTGAACGTGGGCGATCGCGCATCCTTCGTCGAGACCGATGCCCTCGTGCGCTCCAGCGTCGACGACCTCGTCGATGCCGCGGCGGCCAGGTACGGGGGAATCGACATCATGGTCAACTGCGCCGGCGGCTCCGACGGCTGGGCCCTCGTGGGCGACCTCAGTGACGAGGCCTGGGACAAGGGGCTCGCCTGGAACGCCTCGTCGGCATTCTGGGGCACGCGCGCCGCGCTGAAGTACATGCTGCCGAAGGGCTACGGCCGCATCATCAACATCGCGTCCATCGAGGGCAAGATCGCGTCCAAGGTCGCGGTGTCGCACTACATCGCCGGCAAGCACGCGATGATCGGCCTGACGAAGGCCACCGCGGTGGAGTACGGCACGTCCGGTGTGACATGCAACGCCATCTGCCCGGGACCGATCGAGACCGAGCTCATGCAGGACGCCGGGCGCCAGGTCGCCGAGGCGTCGGGCATCACCTATGAGCAGTTCCTCGAGGAGTTCGCCAACGACTGCCTGACCAAGGAGCTCCAGACGGTCGAGCAGGTCGCCGGGATGGCTGTCTTGCTCGCCGGGCCGCTCGGCAACGGCATGACGGGCGGCACCTTCAACGTCGACGGCGGCTCCGCGCCCTTCTAGTCCGCCCGCGCTCGTGCGCCACCCCGCCATCAGGGAGAACCCGCCTGGCGGCGACCACCCGGTGGCGCACGAGCAGGGAGCGGTTACGGTCTGACCATGCCCTACGTCTTCGAGGACTATCGCGACCTCGTCGTGATCGAGCGCGTCGAGGAGGCCGACGGCGTCGTGAGCATCCGGCTCGCGGCGCCCTCCGGCGAGCGCCTTCCGTCGTGGGACCCTGGGGCGCACATCGACCTCAAGCTGGGCAACGGTGTCGAGCGCCAGTACTCCCTGTGCAGTCACTACCAGGCTGACACCTGGCGCATCGCCATCCTGCGCGAGCCGGAGAGCCGCGGTGGCTCGAGCTACATCCACGACAACATCAAGGTCGGCGACACTGTCACGACTCGCGGGCCGCGCAACCACTTCCCCCTGGTCGACGCGCCGTCGTACCTGTTCATTGCCGGCGGTATCGGCGTCACCCCGCTGGTGCCCATGCTCGGCGAGGTGATCTTCGACAAGGCTGCCCCGTGGACCTTCTGGTACGGCGGCCGTACGCGCGCCTCGATGGCCTTCCGGGATCGGCTCGAGTCGCTCGGCGCGCACATCTGGCCGCAGGATGAGAAGGGCCTGCTGCCGCTGGAGCAGATCCTGTCCGAGGCCGCGCCCGACACCGTCGTCTACTGCTGCGGCCCGGGCCCCCTCATCGACGCCGTCGAGGCCACGTGTGCCCGCTTGGGCCGCCCGGCGCCGCATGTCGAGCGGTTCTCGGCCAAGCAGGTCCAGACCGACGGCGACGGCGGCGACCACGAGTTCACGGTCGTGGTCAACAGCACGGGTGCGGAGTTCACGGTGCCCGCCGATCGGAGCATCGTCGAGGTGCTCCAGGGCAACGGCGTGCCGCTCATGACGTCCTGCGCCGAGGGGGTCTGCGGCACCTGCGAGACCAAGGTCATCTCCGGCGAGATCGTCCACCGGGACTCCCTGCTGTCCGAGGAGGATCGCGAGGAGGGCATCTACATGATGCCGTGCGTCTCGCGGTGCAAGGGCGATCGGCTGGTCTTGGACCTCTAGGCCCGCCGCCCGCCAGAGGCGCGTCGCACGCCCCAGAAGGGTCCTTGTCGAAGTCGTCTAGACAAGTGTACGGTGGGGCCATCTTCGGAAACGCTGAGAGGATCCCCATGACGACGACGCCCTTCGTGCCCCCGACCCGAGGCGACGGCCCCCTGCGGTTCTCCCCGGAGATCCCGAACACCCCGGGTGCGTCGGAGACGATCCCGTCCTCCTGGTACACCGATCCCGAGCGCTTCGAACTCGAGCGCAAGTACGTGCTCAACCCCAGCTGGCAGATCCTGTGCCGCTCCGAGGAGCTCGTCGAGCCCGGCGACCACGTGGTCTGGGAGGGCCAGGGCGAGACGGTCGTCATCACCCGCAAGAAGGACGGCAGCCTCGGCGGCTTCCACAACGTCTGCCTGCACCGCGGCGCCCGGATCGTGCGCGACTCCGGCTCGTGCGCCCGCCGCTTCAAGTGCCCGTGGCACGACTGGGTCTACGACTTCGACGGCAAGGTCGTGGGCGTCCCGGACCGTGAGGACTTCGACCAGGGCATCCTCTCCGGCCTGCAGGCCCACCAGGTCGAGCTGGCCGAGTGGGGCGGCTGGGTGTGGGGCGTGCTCGCCGGCCCCGGCGTGGCTCCTCCGCTGGAGGAGTGGCTGGGCGAGGACATCATGATCGACCTCGGCGCCTACCGCATGGAGGACATGTTCCTCAAGGAGAAGCTCACGTGGTACGTCGACGTGAACTGGAAGGTCGTCGTCGACGCGTTCAACGAGTTCTACCACGCGCCTGCGCTGCACCACATCCCGCCGCAGGACGTCAAGGACGGCCGCGAGATGCGCATCTTCGAGTTCGACCGTCACGCCATGATGGTTGTGCCGCTGAAGGGCGCCCTGCCGAAGCTCAAGGAGAACCCCGACCACCAGTCGGTGGCCATCTGCCACTACACGATCTTCCCGACGAGCGTGTTCAACAACAACCCCGAGCACCTTCAGCTGTTCCGCTCAGTCCCGATCGCGCACAACAAGACGCGGTTCGAGACGTGGGAGCTGTGGTACAAGACGGACGATCCGGATTACCTCGCGCGCACGCAGCGCCACTGGGATCACCTGAAGATCGTCGTCGGCGAGGACGTCTGGACGTGGGAGGACGTCGCGGCGGCATCGCGCTCGTCGTACTACAAGCAGAACTTCCTCAACGATCGCGAGTGCAAGATCCCCTTCTTCCACAACCAGGTGAACCGGATCATCGAAGAGGGCGTCGCGCGTGACCGTGCAGGGAGCTGACGCGGGGCCGGTCGTCGCCGACTTCACGTTCTCGTTCAACTGCATCGACGACGTGCCGCTGGACGTGCGGTGCCGCGCCGCCCATGAGGCGGGCTTCCGCGAGATCGGTCTGAGCCTGCGCTGGATGCAGGGCTGGCTCGAGGAGGGCCACACCCTCGACGAGCTCGATGCGACTCTGGCCGAGCACGGCGTGACGGTCGGCGAGCTCGAGGCCGTGCGTGTCATGGGTCCCGAGCCCGATCCGCGCGAGGACCTCGCGGCGATGCTGGCCGAGCACCTGCGGCCCGCCCGCCTGCAGTCGGTCGGGCCCTACGAGGGCACCCTCGAGGAGGCGGCTGCGCGGGTCGCCCGCGTGGCCGATCGCTTCGCTACGTGGGGCGTGGAGGTGGTGCTCGAGCCGCTGCCGTTCACGAACATGCGCACACCTGCCGACGCCGCTGCCATCATCAAGCTGGCCGATCGCCCCAACGTGTCGATGTGCATGGACATCTGGCACCTGTACCGCAATGGCCTGCCGCTCTCGCACCTCGATGGCCTGTGGGAGCACATCTCGACCGTGCAGTTCAACGACGGCACGATCGAGTGCGAGTATCCCGACGACCTGCGCGAGGACTGCCTGATCAACCGGCGGGTCCCGGGCGAGGGCGAGTTCGACCTCGTCGGGCTGATCCGCGCACGCAACGCGCATCGGCCGGACTCGACGTTCTCCATCGAGGTCATCAACACCACGCTGAAGTCCCAGGACCCCATGCTGAGCGCCCGCCAGATCGCTGATGGCCTCGACGCGGTGCTCGCCGCCAGCCGCTGAACGACCCACCGAGGAGAGTTGCCGTGACCACCTACCGCATCGATGGCCTGAGGCTCCCCGATCGCCATGACATCGAGCAGATGATGTACCGCTACGCCAAGGCCGCGGACATGGCCGACATCGAGACCCAGCTCACCTGCTTCCACCCGGATGCACGCGTCAACTTCAGCGGGAAGTGGCTCGAGGGCCACGAGGACCTCCGCGAGGCGTGGCGCAACGCGTACACCCGCTATGCCCAGACCTCGCACGCGGTCACCAACATCTCGATCGAGTTCACGGGCACCGACGACGCGACGGCCGAGAGCCTGATCACAGCGTGGCACCGGGGTGCCGACGGCAAGGAGTGGACGCTGCACGGCCGCTACCTCGACACCTGGCACAAGAGCGTCGAGGGCTGGAAGATGAGTACGCGCGTCATCGTCGCCGCGGGAGCTGTGGGTCGCGACGAGTCGACCCTCACGATGATGCAGCGGCTCACCCTCAGCGACGGCCACTGATGGGGCGCATGCAGGGCCTGAACTCCGTCGTCACTGGCGGGGCCCGTGGCATCGGCGAGGGGATCGTCCGGCGCTTCGTGGCCGAGGGCGGCCGGTGTGTCATCGCCGACATCGACGTCGAGGCGGGGGAGCGCCTCGCAGCAGAGCTCGGCGACTCCGCGATCTTCGTCCGCACGGACGTGACCTCGGAGGCGGACATCCTCGCGGCCATCGACGCGTGCATCGAGACCTTCGGCTCGCTCGACGTGATGATCAACAATGCGGGCGTCGTGGGGGTGCAGGGCTCGATCATCGACACCGAGCTGCCCGACTACGAGCGCACCATGGCGATCCTGCTGACCAGCGTCTACCTCGGAACCAAGCACGCGATGCGCGTGATGAAGGCCCAGGGCCACGGTGCGATCATCAACACGTCGAGCACCGCAGGCGTCCAGGGCGGCCTCGGCCCGCACATCTACACGACGGCCAAGCACGGGGTGATCGGCCTGTCGAAGTCGGTTGCGGTCGAGGCGGCCCCGCACGGCATCCGCGTCAATGTCCTGTGCCCGGGGGCCACGCTGTCGTCCCTCACCGCCGGGCTCGTCACGGGTGACCCCGACGCCCTTGACGCCGCCTACGAGCGGCTGGCGTCCAAGTACCCGGGCGGCAAGGCCCCCCGACCGGAGGACATGGCCAATGCCGCGGTGTTCCTCGCCAGCGACGAGGGCCGGTTCATGAACGGCGCCGTCATCGTCATGGATGCCGGCAAGGAGGTCCTGTCGGACCGGGCGGCGAAGTTCTACCCCGCGGAGACCACGCACGCGTGATCCCCGCCGCCGGGGCGTCGACTAGCTTGCCGACCGCCCGACCGCGGCCACGCCGCTGAGGATCTCCCTCTCGTTGTCCATGCGCATGCGCAGGATGTCCTCACCCCGCGCGATGAGGTCGCGCTCCATGGTGTCCATAACCAGGTCCATCGCGTCGGCGAAGGCACTGCTCGCGCGCTGGTAGTCGGCGATGACGTCCGCGAGCACGAGGGAGTCGCCCATGCGAGCAGCGTCGGCGGCGGCAGCGATCCCTGCGCTTCCCGTGGCGGCCGCCACGTCACTGGCGAAGTCGACGTACACGGGAATCTCCTCGCGCATGACGGCGATCTCGCGCTCGCTGGCGTTCGCGCAGTTGTTCAGGACGATCGTGAGCATATGGAGGCGGATCTGCTGGGCCGGATCCGTCAGGCTGGGCATGATGTCGCGCATGAGCTCCTCGACGACGTCCTCGAGGATGCGCGAGGTTGACGGGCGCGTGATCATCGGGTGGCCTCCTCGGCGTAGGGCAGCTCGAGCGAGTAGTCGAGGTAGAGCCTGTGGAAGTGGGCGTAGGCCGTCATCAGGAACGTGCCCATGACGCCGCGGTGGCGACCCTGCGTGACGTCCTCGGTGCCGCGCATGATGTCGAGCATCAGGTGGCTGGTGCCCAGCAGCAGGAAGTACCTCGCGATCGCCGGGTTGATCTGCTCCGTGGTCAGGCCCGTCAGCTCCCGGTAGATGGCCACGAAGGCCTCGGGATCGGGGTGGTACAGGTGCGGGGGCATCGGGATCTGCAGGTAGTACCCGAGGTCGAGCCGCGGGTCGCCGATGCGGGCGAACTCCCAGTCGATGACGTACGGGTCGGTGCCCTCCGAGAGCAGGAAGTTGCCGGGCTGGAGGTCGCCGTGCACGAGGGCCAGCGGCACCTCGGGCGGGATGTTCATCCGGATCTTCTTCAGCGTGTAGCGCAGGATCGGGTCGACCTCGCCGATCGCGTCCATCATCCGCTCGTAGTTGGCGATGACATCGTCGATGTGCTCACGCCAGCTCGCCGGCCGCTCGATGCTCGCGTCGATCGATTCCAAGGGCGTGTTGTGGGCCGAGGCCATGATCGCCACGAAGTCCGCGCGCGCCCTGTCGAGGTCGGGTCCGGTGTCGAGGAACTTCTGCATCGACGTGGAGTCGATGGCCTCGGACACGATGCACGGGCAGCCCATGTACTCACCGGTGGCGTCGAAGTAGCGCGGTGTCGGGATACGGAAGTCGGGCAGGTCCTTGACCGCCTGCAGGATGGCCCACTCCGCGGCGCGGTCGCTGCGGAAGACGCTGCTCTCGACGGGAGGATCGCCTCGGAGCACGAACCGCTCGGTGGCGCCGTCGGCCCAGCGCACCTCGGCCATGACGGTCTCGCGGCTGTAGCCCCCGGGCACGGGCGCCGCGCTGAGGACCGCCGCGCCGCGTTCCGGCTCCACCGCGTCCAGGAGGGCCTGGAAGTGCTCGACGTCCATGTCAGGCCTCCTCAATCCGGTAGCTCAGGTCGTTGACGTCGCGGGTGCCGCGCACGGTCTCGGGGCGCTTGGTGAAGTAGTCGTCGGCGATCGGCTCCGTGCGCGTCCAGTCGACGACCTCGGTGCGATGCGTCATGCGCCAGCCGTCCGGCGTACGGCGGTACCTGTCGATGTAGCGCCCGCAGATGAATCTGTCGAAACCCTCGGTCGCGTGCTGGTGGAACGCCTGGAAGTAGACCTCGCCGGTGGCCTGATCTCCGTCGATCGTGAGGTTGACCTGGCCTAGGAAGTGCTGGGTGGCGCGGTAGGCGCTCAGGGCCCTCATCGCCATGTCGGCCATCTCGTCAGGACCCCCGCGGAATGTCCCGTAGTGAGTCGTCGCATCGTCCGCGAAGACGCTTCGGACGAGGTCGCGGTCATGGCGGTCAAGACCGCGGGTGTAGGTGGCCGACAGGGCGCGCAGCTCCGCCTCATCCGCCAGACGCTGCAGCGAGTAGCCGCTCATGGTGCGAGCACGCACTCGAGGTGGCCGAACCCGCGGTCGGCCGGATCGGCGAGGTTGACGCAGGTGGCGAAGTGCTCGGCCCACGCATCGGCTCGCGGGATGAACCAGCCCGCCGGATCCCCCACCTCGGTCGGGTGCGTCACGTCCCACACCTCTCCCTCGTGGTGGTCATCGCCGCGGTAGACGCCGCGGCCGCGCCGGTCGGCGAATCCGTCGTGGTAGCCGCCGCCCTGGAGGTAGGCGGGGCGGCCCACCGGGGTGAGCCGGAAGCGGTCGACGGTGCCGTCCGCACGCGTCAGGGCGACCGTGGTGTCCGCAGCCCGGGGGAGACCGTCGACGCGGGTGGCCGTCGCGTGGCCGCTCGCGTAACGCCACCGGGGCCGGCTCGGATCGAGCGGGATCACCACGGCCTCGAATCCGTCGACGGAGTCGTCGGCCTGCTGGTGGAACTGCCAGAACATGACGCGGTCCGGCATCCGGACCATCGTCCACTGCCGCATCGCGAATCCGCGGCGCGGGTCGCGCCCGGTCACCGGGGCGATGCCGTCGGTGGTCCCGCCGGTGCGGCCGAGCCCCCAGGAGTGGTCGCGCACGCCGAGCCACGACGACGGCGTCACGCTGAACTCCCGGCCGTCGACGGCCAGGGTGCCGGTGACCTCGCAGGCCTGGTCGTAGTTGGTGCGGTCGTACACCGTTCGGCCCCCGGAGTAGCGCACGACGCGGTCCTCGAGGTGTGGCTCGTGCAGCCCCTGCCAGACGAGGTCGAAGGTGATGCCGTACGCGTTGTCGCCGCACGTGAGCCGCAGTTGCTCCATCGGCCGGGTGATGTCGAGGCGGAGGGGGCCGACCGCGATGTCGTCGATCTCGGGCCTCAGGCGCCGCGACCACCGGGCGTTGTGCTGGCGACCGTCGACGACGACGCAGGCGAAGCCGTCGATCACGTCAGTGTTGGGGTAGAGGCGGATCGCGGACCACAGAGACGTGCCGGTCGCCTCGTCGCCGAGGGTGAAGTAGAAGCCGTCGTTCCAGTGCACCGAGTCGCTCACGACGGAGTCGAAGGTGCCGCCCACCTGGTGGCGCGGGTACTCGTCCATCCGCGTCAGGCGGCCCGGATCGGTCATGGCGGCAGCCTAGCGGGCCACCCCTAGTTATGGGACGGATTGTCCTATAGAGTCCGGAGCATGGAGATCCTCGTCCTCGGCGGCAGCACCTTCGTCGGCCGGCGCATGGTCGACCTGCTCACCGGTCGGGGCCATGACGTCGCCGTCCTGAACAGGGGTCGGACGGCGTCGACCCTGCCCGATGGAGTGCGCCGCATCGTCGGCGATCGCACCAGCACCGAGTCCATGCGGCAGGCCCTGGAGGGCACGCGCTGGGACGCTGTCATCGACGTCTCGGGATTCGTGATGGCGGCCGGCGGCGGGCAGTTCGAGGAGCTGCTGGCGCTGCTGGACGGGCGCGTGGGCGCGTACGTCTTCGTCTCGTCGATCATGGCCTACGAGCCGAGCGGGATCATGCCGTGGACGGAGGACGCGGCGACCACGCGTGATCCGATCACCACGTACGGCGGCTTCAAGGCGCACGCCGAGGCGGCCATCCTCGCCCGCCATCGTGCGACCGGGTTCCCCGGATCCATCGCACGGCCGGCGGCGATCTACGGCCCGGACAACAACATCCTCGACATGGAGGCGGCAATGTTCCTGCGGCTGCGCCGCGGGCTGCCGATCCTGCTGCCCCACGAGGGCCTGGTCACCACCAGTTACGGCCACGTCGACGACCTGTGCCTGAACCTGCTCGAGATGGCCGTGTCATCCGTGTGCGCGGGCCAGATCGTGAACATCACGGGCACGGGCGCATCCGCGCGCGCATGGACGCAGTTGCTGGCGGGGATCGTGGGCGTGGAGCCGCACATCGTCGAGCTCCCGACGGGATTCACCGAGCTCACGCCGATCTACGGCCACCTGTTCGGCGCGAAGCACCACGGCATCCTCTCCGTGGCGAAGGCCGCGGCGCTCGGGCTCACTGCTGAACGGGGACTCGAGGGCGGATACCGCCAGACCTACGAGTGGTTCTGCGCGTCCCCGCTCGTCGATGCGCCCGAGCGGATGTCTGATCCCGTCTGGGGTGCGGGGTACGACTTCGACCTCGAGGCGCAGGTGGTCGACTCCCTGCGACGGGGCTGATGGAGGCCCTTGTCCCCGAGGCGGTGATCCGCCTCGCCATCGCGGACGGCCTCGCCGATCCGCGACTGGGCTCCGCCGCGCAATGGGCGGCGGTCGCGGAGTACGTCGACTCCCGCGGCGAGGACCCGTGGCCCATGAGGCGGGCGCGGATCGCCGAGCAGGGCGCCTCGCGCGACGACCTCGTCAGGTGGCTCGAGCAGGACGTCGCGACCGCGGCCCCGCTGATGCGGGCGTTCACCAGCCACGACACCAGCATCGAGCACGCCGTCGTCGACGTGGATCCGGGTGAGGTCGAGCTCCTCACCGCGTGGCTCTCCGAGCGCGCGGGCGTGCCCGTCGGGGTGCTCGAGGCCACGGTCATCGGCGGCGGGTTCTCCCGGCGCATGTGGCGCGCGACCCTGCGCCAGGCCGATGAGGTGCGTCGGGTCATCGTCCGGGTCGAGCAGGGCGGCATGTTCGACACTGACACCGTCTCGGAGGTCGCGACGATGCGGGCCCTGCACGCCGCAGGCTTCGCTGTGCCCGCGGTGGAGGCCATGGAGCAGAGCGGAGCAGTGCTCGGCCAGCCGTTCTTCATCATGGAGGAGGTGCCCGGGGTCGTCCGCGTCGACGACGAGGGCCTCGACGACATCATCCGCTCGGTCGACGACCTGCACCGGGTGCCGGCATCCGTCCTCGACGCCAGTGGGCGCACTCCGGAGCAGGTGATCGCCGACACGATCGAGGGCTGGCGCGCGAGGTACCGCCGCCATGCGCCGGAGATTCCCCTCGTCGAGCGTGGCGCCGACTGGCTGCGCGAGCACCTGATGCCCACCGGCCCGACCGTCATCGTCCACGGCGACGCGGGTCCGGGCAACGCGCTCTACGAACCGGCGCGCGGCATCACGACCATCGATTGGGAGTTCGCGCACGTGGGCGACGCGGCCGAGGACTGGGCCTATCTCGCACTCATCCGGGGCCGGCGCCTGATGGATGCCGACTCCTGGAAGGCGCGGATCGCACGGGTCGCCGGCATCGAGTACTCCCCGGAGCAGTGGCGCATGTGGCTCGCCTACAACCACTTCCGGGGAGCATGCGTCAACCTCTCCGCCCGCACGGTTTTCGAGAACGGGCCGCGACGCTCCGCCGACCAGCTCGCCATCGGAGTCGCGGTGCATCTGCGCTTCCTGTCGCAGCTGGTGGAGATCACGGAGTCATGACGGACGCCCGCTACGAGCGCAGCCGCGCGGCGGTTCACGAGGCGGTCTGCACAGTGCTCGTCGCGGACGGCATCAGGGGCCTCACGCACGATCGGGTGGCCCAGGAGTCTGGAGTCTCGCGCAGCACGGTGTACCGCAATTGGCCCGACATGGCGGCCCTCGCCTGCGAGGTCTTCGACGAGCTCATGCACCGTGAGCCGATGGACGTCAGCGCAGATCCGTCGATCGCCCTGGGCGAGTACCTCGCCGACTACGCCCGCCGCCTGAACGATCCGGTCTACATGGCCGTCCTTGTCGCGCTCATCGAGGGCTCCGCGCGTGACGATGCCTTCGCGGATGTTCAGCGGCGTGCGTTCTCGCAGAGCAGGTCGCGCGCCGGGGACATAGTGCGACGCGCGCAGCGTGACGGCGTCATCGCGCCGGATCGGGACGTCCAGCAGTGCGTCGAGGACATGGTGGCGCCATTCCTGTACCGGCGTCTTGTGACGCAGGAGCGGATCACTCCGGCTCAGGTGCGCAGACTTCGCGACGACCTGCTGCAGCGCTGGAACTGAGCGCCTCTGCTAGTGCTCCTCGAGCGACCGCTGACGCGCTCCCTTGTCGTGGTAGTCGTACTCGGCGGCGACCTTCAGGCCCTCGAAGACGATGAAGGACAGGCCGGGCACCTCCCACTTCCTGCCCAGGTGGCCCGGCCCCATTGAGTCGTCGATCACCGTGGCGCTCATCCGCCACTGGAGCGCCAGGCCGTCCGGGCGGGCCCAGAACTCGCCGGTGGGCTCGAGCACGAGGTCGGGGTACCGCTCTAGGCCGTGTCCGAAGTACTCGCGGATGGCCGGCCAGCCCTCCTTGAGCCCGCCGACGCTGTCCCAGAGCACGGGATCGTCGGTCAGGAACTCACGTGGCGCGTCGACATCACCGCTGGACCACGCGGCGAACAGCCTGCGTACAACGTCGATCCGGGCCAGGTCGGTGGCATCGAACTCGCTCATGTCTCTCCTCGGTTGGTCGGGTGGAAAGGTGCAGGTCAGGCGGGCAGGTAGGTCCCGCCGTTGGCGGTGAGGACGCGTCCGTTGATGAATCCCGCCAGTGGCGAGGCCAGGTAGGCGACCGCGCTGGCGATCTCCTCCGGCTCACCCGCCCGGCGGGCGGAGATCGTGGCGACGAGTCGGTCGTGCCGCTCGGGGGTCATGCGCCCGTGCAGCAGCTCGGTGCCCTGCGTGTAGCCGGGTGCCACGACGTTGGCCGTGATCCCCTCGCGCCCGAGCTCGCGCATGAGCGAGACGGCGTAGGTCTCCAGGGCGCCCTTGGCCGAGGAGTACGCAGGGCTCCCGGTGCCCATCTCGGCGGCGAACGAGCCGATGGTGATGATCCGCCCGCCCGGTCGACGCAGGAGCGGCTTCAGGCCCTCCGTCATCAGCACGGCGCTGAGTGCGTTGGCGCGCCAGGTCGACTCCCAGACCCTCGCCACGTCGTCGAGGCCGCCGGTGATCGCGGGCTGCGGTGATCCGGCGTTGTTGACGAGCACGTCGACGACGCCGAGCTCGGCGGCGGCCCAGCCCGCGAATCCCTGCACCGCCGCCACATCGGCGACGTCGACGGAGAGCGCGTCGATGCGGAGGTCCGGGTGGTCGTCGCGCAGACCCTCAGCGACCGCCTCGAGGCGGTCGAGACGACGGCCGAGGAGCACCAGCCGGTCTGCCTCCCCGGCGAGCGCGACCGCGCAGGCGGCCCCGATGCCGGTGCCCGCTCCCGTGATGACGATGGCTCGGCTGGGCACGGGGCCTCCGGGAGAGATGTGTGGACGTCCGTCTACCTGACGACCTACGACACGTTACCCTCGGAGCGCGACCGCAGGTGCCGATCTGGCACAGTCGGCGGCGCACCGCCCGGGGCCCGGGCCCGTCACGCAGTCAGGAGACCGCCATGACCACGTCCGTCATCATCGACGGTGCCCGCACCCCAGTCGGCAAGCTGCTGGGGGCATTCGCATCCCTCTCAGCCGCTGACCTCGGCGCGGTCGCGATCCGCGGGGCCCTCGAGCGCGCAGGCGTCGGCGTGGACCAGGTGGACGCGGTGATCATGGGCCAGGTGTACCAGGCAGGTGCCGGCCCGAATCCAGCGCGCCAGGCCGCTGCTGCGGCCGGGCTGCCGATGAGCGTGCCCGCCGTCACCATCAACAAGCTGTGCCTGTCGGGCCTCGTGGCGGTCGCGCTCGCCGACCAGGCGATCCGGTCGGGCCAGCACCAGGTGGTTGTCGCGGGCGGCATGGAGTCCATGACGAACGCGCCGCACATGCTGCTCGGGGCGCGTCAGGGCTACAAGTACGGCAGCGGGACCCTCGTCGACGCGCTCGACCAGGATGCACTCGTCTGCGCGTTCGACGCGATGTCGATGGGCGCGGCCACCGAGAAGTACGGCAAGCCCTACAGCATCTCCCGCGACGAGATGGATGCCTTTGCTGCGCGCTCGCACCAGCGTGCCGCCGCCGCGACGAGCTCCGGGCGTGCAGCGCAGGAGATCGTCCCCGTCGAGGTCAAGACCCGCAAGGGCGTCGTCACGGTGACCGATGACGAGGGCGTGCGTCCGGACACCACGGCGGAGTCCCTCGGCGGCCTGCGTCCGGCGTTCGACAAGGAGGGCGCGATCACGGCCGGCAACGCCTCGCAGATCTCGGATGGTGCTGCCGCCCTCGTCGTCACCAGCAAGGAGTGGGCGCAGGAGCACGGACTGACGTGGATCGCGGAGATCCGCGCCCACGGCGAGGTCGCCGGACCTGATCCGTCGCTGCTGCTGCAGCCGGCGGCGGCCATCAGTGACGCCCTGCGCCGCGAGGGCACGCTGACCGTCCCCGACCTCGATCTGGTGGAGATCAATGAGGCCTTCGCGAGCGTGGGGATCGCGTCGCAGCGCGACCTCGGGCTCGACGGGGACATCGTCAACGTCAACGGCGGGGCGATCGCGATCGGTCACCCGGTGGGCATGAGCGGAGCGCGCATCCTGCTGTCGGCGGCCTATGAGTTGCGCAACCGCGGGGGCGGCACCGGCGCCGTCGCGCTGTGCGGCGGCGGCGGACAGGGCGAGGCCCTCGTCTTCACCGTCCCCGCCTAGCCACACCCGGCTCTCCGTTTGTCCCGCGTCGCGGGAGAAGTGAGCGAAAAGCCCCGGATTCGCCCCCGTTTAGCTCACCTCTCCCCGTCCTGCCGACCCCGCTGCGCGTTTGTCCCGCGTCGCGGGAGAAGTGAGCCAAAAGCCCTGGATTCGCGGCCCTCTAGCTCACTTGTCCCGCGACGCGGGAGAAACGGGTAGGGCTACCAGGGGAAGAAGGGGGGGAGGTCGGCGGGCACACGGCCGGTGAACGCCGCGGGGCGCTTGCCGAGGAAGGCCGCGACGCCCTCCTTGCCGTCGGCCATGCTCGTGTAGAACATCGCGAGCGACTCGACGCGATGCGCCTCCGCAGGATGCGGCTCGGACGCATTCCGATAGAGCATCTGTCGCATCAGCGCCGTCGCGACGGGCGAGCGGCCGTCGACGAATTGGTGCGCCAGCGCATACGCAGCGGGCAGCAGGTCGTCCTCGGCCACCACGTCGCGCACGAGACCGACCTCCTTTGCGCTCGCCGCATCGAGGATGTCGGCGGCGTAGACCAGCTCGAGCGCTCGGCTCATCCCGACGATGCGGGGCAGGAACCACGTCGAACAGGCCTCCGGCACGATCCCCAGCCGGCCGAACACGAATCCGATCCGGGCACGCTCGGATGCCAGGCGCACATCCATGGGCAGCGTCATAGTTGCCCCGATGCCGACAGCCGCTCCGTTGATCGCCGCGATCACGGGCTTCAGGCACCGGTAGATCGCCAGCGAGACGCGACCGCCGGTGTCGCGGACCCCGGACACGATGGCCGGGTCCTCGTACCGATCGATCAAGTCCTCCATCGTCGGCCGCTGCGATTCGTCGAGCCCGAACACGTTGCCGGCCGACGACAGGTCCATGCCGGCACAGAACGCCTTCCCCGATCCCGTGACCACGATCGCAGCCACGTCGTCGTCGGCACTCGCCCGGACGAATGCGTCGACGAGTTCGTCAGCCATCTCCACGGTGAAGGCGTTGAGGCTCTCCGGTCGGTGCAGCCAGAGGGTGAGGACACGATCCGCGACCTCGTACCGCAGGGTCTGGTAGTCGCTCATGACGCTCTCCTTGTGAAGGTCTCGATGCTCCGGCGCACGTGGTCGGTACTCAGGCCGGCACGCTCGCGGATCCACTCCTGGCCTCCGACGATATGCGTTGCCTCATCGGCCAGGCCGAGCGGCATGATCGGCGTGCGCCATCCACGCAGGGCGAAGGCCTCGAGGACTGCGCTGCCGAATCCACCCAGCACCGTGTGCTCCTCCAGCGTGACGATGCCGACGGTGCCGTCGGCGGCCGAGCGAATGCCGTCGGCGTTGAGCGGCTTGACGACGGGGCAGGACAGCACGCGGACCGAGATCCCTTCGGATTCGAGCAGGTCGGCCACGGCCAGGGCCTGCACGACGATGGGTCCGGTGACGAGCACGGTGACGTCGCTGCCCTCGCGCACCAGGAGCGGCCCACCGGTCGACAGGTCGGGCTGCCCCGCGTGCATCAGGGGCTCCGTGTTCTTGCCCAGCCGCAGGTATGCCGGTGACGGGTCCGCGAGGATCTGCTCCACGGCGGCGGCGCACTCCAGTGCATCCGCAGGGGTGTACACGCGCATGCCGGGCAGCGTCCGCAGGATGGCCATGTCCTCGACGCCGTGGTGCGTGTACCCGAGGGAGCCGTACGCCAGGCCGGTGCCCACAGCGACGATCGTCACGCCGAGCCCGTGGTAGCACACGTCATTGCGGATCTGCTCGAGCGGACGAAGGCTCGGGAAGTTCGAGATCGAGTACACGAAGGGACGACGGCCCGCGGCGGCAAGTCCAGCCGCGATCCCCACCATCGACTGCTCCGCGACCCCGCAGTTCAGGAACTGGTCGGGGTACGCGTCGCCGAAGGCCGCCACGACTCCGAAGCCAAGGTCGCCGACGAGCAGCATGACGTTGGGATCGGTCTCCGCCTCGGCAGTCAGCTTGCGCACGAACGCATCACGCATGGTCGCTTCCCGATCCGCCGGAAGCGTCGGCCTGCAACTGCTCGAGCGCAGTGGTGACGTGGTCGGCGTTCGGCACGAGCGTGTGCCACTCGACCCTGTCCTCCATGAAGTCGACGCCCTTGCCCTTGATCGTCTGCGCGATGATGGCAACGGGGCGGCCACTGCGACGGCGCAGCGCCTCGGCGAGGGCCTCGTGGTCGTGGCCGTCAACGTCGCGGACTTCCCAGCCGAAGGCCCGCCACTTGTCGGCGAAGGGCTCCAGGCCGAGGACGTCCTCCGTGCCGCCGAGGATCTGCAGCCGGTTGCGGTCGATGATCGCGGTGAGGTTTCCCAGCTGCCGGTGCGCCGCCATCAGCGCGGCCTCCCATGTGCTGCCCTCGGCGCACTCGCCGTCGGACATCACGACGAAGACGCGTCGGTCGATGCCGTCGATCGCATCAGCGAGGGCCCGGCCCACGCCGAACGGCAGGGCGTGGCCCAGCGCACCCGTCGACAGCTCCACTCCCGGGATGCCGTGCGCGGTCACATGGCCGCCGAGGTGCGAGTCGTCGAGGTAGTAGTCGTCGAGCCAGGCCAGCGGGAAGTAGCCGGCGTGCGCCATGACGGCGTACACACCCGAGGCGGAGTGGCCCTTGGAGACGAGGACGATGTCGCGCGAGGGGTCGTCCGTGCGGTGCGGGTCGACGTCGGCGACGTCCCCGTAGAGGACGGCCAGGATGTCGATGACGGACAGCGCGGAGCCGATGTGGGACGCCCCGGAGCGTGAGCACATCTGGACGGCGCTGATGCGGGCCCGACGGGCCAGTTCGGTGGTCATGTCCCTCACAGGGGTGGCGGCAGATACTTGGACACCATATAGTCGGAAGCACAACAGAAGGGTCGGTTCTGCGGGTTCCCCAAGTCCCCCTAGGATTGGATCCAATTCACCCGCCCGCACGGGCCATCGCACTGCCGGCCTGAGGTCCGACCGACCTCGAGCCATGACCGGGGAGGAGCCCTCCGTGAAGATCGCCGTCTGCGTCAAGCAGGTGCCCGACACCTGGGCCGAGAAGAAGCTCCGCGCGGCGGACTCGCGCCTCGACCGCGAGGCCGCCGACGGCGTCATGAACGAGCTCGACGAGTACGCCGTCGAGGAGGCCCTGCAGCTCATCGAGGCGCACGGGGGCGAGGTCGTGGTCGTCTCGATGGGCCCGGACCGCGCCTCGGAGACGGTCCGCAAGGCGCTCAGCATGGGTGCGGACGCCGGAGTGCACATCGTGGACGACGCCCTCGGCGGCTCGGACGCCATCGCCACCAGCGCAGTCATCGCGGCGGCCCTCGCCGGTCGCGGGTTCGATCTGGTGATCTTCGGCTCGGAGTCGACGGATGCACGCATGAGTGTCGTCCCGGCCATGGTGGCCGAGCGTCTCGGCTGGGCGCAGCTGACCTTCGCGCAGAAGGTCGAGGTGAGCGGCAGCACGGTGACGATCGAGCGTGTCACCGAGAGCGGCTTCGCGACCGTGACTGCAGCCCTGCCCGCCGTCGTCAGCGTCGTCGAGAAGATCAACGAGCCCCGCTACCCGTCGTTCAAGGGGATCATGGCCGCGAAGAAGAAGCCCGTGGAGACCCTCTCGGTGTCCGATCTGGGCCTGGAGTCGGCCGCCGTCGGCGCGGGTGCCGCGTGGAGCGCGGTCAACGACTTCGCTGCCCGGCCCCCGAAGGCCGCCGGCACCGTTGTCACCGACGAGGGCGATGGCGGCGTGAAGGTCGCCGACTTCCTCGCCACCCAGAAGTTCATCTGACCCGCCGTACCCAGCGCAAGCCACGAAGGAGAACGTGATGAGTGAGGTCCTCGTCCTCGTCGACGCCGTCGACGGAGCGGTGCGCAAGTCCACGACGGAGCTGCTCACCGCCGCACGTCGACTGGGCGAGCCGGCCGCCGTGTGGGTGGGCCCGGGCATCAGTGACGCTGCGATCGCCGCACTCGGCGAGTACGGCGCGACGAAGGTCTACGTGGCCGACGGCGCCGACCTGGCCCAGCACCCCGTCGCCCCGGCGGCCGAGGTGCTCGCGCAGCTCGTGCAGCAGGTCGCGCCCGCGGCCGTCCTCGTCCCCTCGACGGCAGACGGCAAGGAGGTGGCCGGTCGCCTCGCCATCAAGGTCGACTCCGGCATCATCACCGACGCCGTCGACGTCGCCGCGGACGGCGACCGCATCGTCGCGACGCAGAGTGTGTTCGGCGGCTCCACGATCGTCCACTCGACGGTCACGCGGGGCGTGCCGATCATCACCGTGCGGGGCAACGCCGTCGCACCCGAGGCGGCACCCGCATCGCCCGCCCGTCAGGACGTCTCCGTGTCGCTCAGCGACGCCGCCCGCAAGGCCACCATCACGGGTCACTCGGCAGCGACCAAGGGCGGCCGGCCGGAGCTCGCCGAGGCGCAGGTCGTCGTGTCCGGCGGTCGCGGGGTGGGCTCGCCCGACGGCTTCGCGGTGATCGAGTCCCTCGCCGACTCCCTCGGGGCAGCGGTGGGGGCGTCGCGTGCGGCCACGGATGCGGGCTGGTACCCGCACCAGTACCAGGTGGGCCAGACCGGCAAGACGGTCTCGCCGCAGCTCTACATCGCCAACGGGATCTCCGGTGCGATCCAGCACCGTGCAGGCATGCAGACGTCGAAGACGATCGTCGTCGTCAACAAGGACCCCGAGGCGCCGATCTTCGAGCTTGCCGACTTCGGCGTGGTGGGCGACCTGTTCGCGGTCGTCCCGCAGCTCACCGAGGAGATCAACAAGCGCAAGTAGACCGGTCCGCCGGTGTCTAGGATCCGCCGGTGTCGAGGAGAGGTGCGATGGGCCAGCGGAGCAAGCCGTGGGTGATGCGCACCTACGCGGGACACTCGTCCCCCCGCGAGTCCAACGCGCTCTACCGCAGGAACCTCGAGAAGGGCCAGACGGGCCTGTCGATCGCGTTCGACCTGCCCACCCAGACGGGCTACGACCCGGACTCCCCCCTCGCCCGCGGCGAGGTCGGCAAGGTCGGCGTACCCGTCGCCGATCTCGGTGACATGCGTCAGCTGCTCGACGGCATTCCGCTCGACCAGATGAACACGTCGATGACGATCAATGCAACGGCGATGTGGCTGTTCGCCCTGTACGTCGCGGTCGCGGATGAGCAGGGTGCCGATCGCGCTGCGCTTGCGGGCACGACGCAGAACGACATCATCAAGGAGTACCTGTCCCGCGGAACGTACGTGTTCCCACCGGAGCCGTCGATGCGGCTCATCACCGACATGATCACGTGGAGCGTGGCGAACACCCCGAAGTGGAACCCGATCAACATCTGCTCCTACCACCTGCAGGAGGCGGGTGCGACCCCCGTGCAGGAGGTGGCCTTCTCGCTCGCGACCGCGATCGCGGTGCTCGACGCGGTGCGTGACTCGGGGCAGGTCACGGCGGAGCAGATGGCCTCCGTCGTCGCCCGCATCTCCTTCTTCGTCAACGCTGGTGTGCGCTTCATCGAGGAGATGTGCAAGATGCGCGCCTTCGTCCAGCTGTGGGACGAGATCACCCGCGATCGGTACGGGGTCACCGACGAGAAGGACCGACGCTTCCGGTTCGGGGTTCAGGTGAACTCGCTCGGACTGACGGAGGCGCAGCCGGAGAACAACGTGCAGCGCATCGTGCTCGAGATGCTCGCCGTGACACTGTCGAAGAATGCGCGCGCCCGTGCGGTCCAGCTGCCCGCGTGGAACGAGGCACTCGGCCTGCCGCGGCCGTGGGACCAGCAGTGGAGCCTGCGGATGCAGCAGGTGCTGGCCCTCGAGACGGACCTGCTCGAGTACGACGACATCTTCGATGGCTCGCACGTGATCGAGGCCAAGGTCGCCCAGCTGGTCGATGACGCGAAGGCCGAGATGGCCAGGATCGCGGAGATGGGCGGCGCCGTCGCCGCGGTGGAGTCCGGATACCTCAAGTCGGCCCTGGTGGCTTCGCACGCCGAGCGCCGCCGCCGGGTCGAGTCGGGCGAGGAGGTCATCGTCGGCGTCAACGCGCACACGACATCTGAGCCAAGCCCGCTGACGGCGGACCTCGACACCGCGATCGAGCGGGTCGACCCGGTGGTCGAGGAGCGGGCGATCATCGCACTGGACGAGTGGCGTGCGCAGCGAGACCCGGCAGCCGTCAAGGCCGCCGTCGCGCGTCTGAGCGCGGATGCGATGACGTCGACGAACCTCGTGGAGGCCTCCCTGGCCTGCGCTCGCGCCGGCGTGACGACCGGGGAGTGGGCCGAAGCCCTGCGTGCGGTCTTCGGGGAGTACCGGGCGCCGACGGGAGTCACGAGCGCGGTGGGCGTCGGTGATCGAGCCGGGCTCGCCGAGCTGCGTGCGGCGGTTGCGGCGACGGCGGACGAGCTCGGGCACCGCCTGCGGATGCTGGTGGCCAAGCCGGGGCTCGACGGTCACTCGAACGGCGCCGAGCAGGTCGCGGTCGCGGCTCGCGATGCCGGCTTCGAGGTCGTGTACCAGGGCATCCGCCTGACACCGGAGCAGATCGTCGCTGCGGCAGTCCAGGAGGACGTCGACTGCGTCGGGCTGTCGATCCTGTCCGGCTCGCACCTGCACCTGGTGCCGGAGATCATCGCGGGCCTGCGCGCGTCGGGCATGGGCGAGGTCCCGGTCGTCCTCGGCGGCATCATCCCCGACGCCGACGCCGCCGCGCTGATGGACGACGGCGTGGCCGCGGTCTTCACCCCGAAGGACTACGACCTGACCGAGGTGATGACGCGCGTCCTCGGCGTCATCCGCCGCAGCAAGGACCTCCAGCCCGCCTGACGGGCTGCCGCCGACCCATCCATCCGCCCACCGAACAGGAGTCCCATGGCCCCGCAGCGTGCACGCCGGTCGAACCTGGCCGTCCCCGGATCGAGTCCCAAGATGCTCGAGAAGGCCAAGGGCCTGCCTGCGGACCAGGTTTTCATGGACATCGAGGACGCGGTCGCGCCGATCGCCAAGCCCGAGGCCCGCAAGAACATCGTCGCCGCGCTGAACGAGGGCGGCTACGAGGGCAAGACCCGGGTGGTCCGGGTGAACGACTGGACCACCCAGTGGACCTACGCGGACGTCGTCGAGGTCGTGGAGGGAGCCGGGGCGAACCTGGACTGCATCATGCTCCCGAAGGTCCAGACCGCGGATCAGGTGGTGGCGCTGGACCTGCTGCTGACGCAGATCGAGAAGTCCAACGGCCTGGAGGTCGGTCGCATCGGCATCGAGGCGCAGATCGAGAACGCCCTCGGCCTGATCAACGTCGACGCGATCGCGCAGGCCAGCCCTCGGGTGGAGACGATCATCTTCGGCCCCGCGGACTTCATGGCCAGCATCAACATGAAGTCGCTCGTGGTCGGGGAGCAGCCGCCCGGCTACGACGTTGGCGACGCGTACCACTACATCCTGATGCGGATCCTGATGGCGGCTCGCGCGTACGACAAGCAGGCGATCGACGGCCCGTACCTGGCGATCAAGGACCTTGACGGCTACCGGCGGGTCGCGGGGCGCAGCGCGGCGCTGGGCTTCGACGGCAAGTGGGTGCTGCACCCCGACCAGGTCGCGGCCGCGAACGAGGTGTTCTCGCCCAAGCAGGAGGACTACGACCACGCCGAGCTGATACTCGACGCGTACGACTACTACACGTCAGCAGCGGGCGGCGCCAAGGGAGCCGTGATGCTCGGCGACGAGATGATCGACGAGGCCAGTCGCAAGATGGCCATCGTCATCGCGGCCAAGGGCCGTGCAGCAGGCATGCAGCGCACCAGGACATTCGAGAAGCCGGAGGCATGAGATGGGTCGTCTAGCGCAGACAGAGGGGCTGACCGAGGAGCAGCAGGCGATCCTCGAGGCGGTGCGGGAGTTCGTCGACAACGAGATCCTGCCGGTCGCGAACGAGCTGGAGCATGCCGACGAGTACCCGCAGGCCATCGTGGACGGCCTGAAGGAGATGGGTGTCTTCGGCCTGATGATCCCCGAGGAGTACGGCGGGCTGGGCGAGTCGCTGCTGACCTACGCGCTGGTGGTGGAGGAGATCGCGCGGGGCTGGATGAGCGTCTCCGGTGTGATCAACACCCACTTCATCGTCGCCTACATGCTCATGCAGCACGGCACGGAGGAGCAGAAGCAGCGCTACCTGCCGCGCATGGCCACCGGCGAGGTCCGCGGGGCGTTCAGCATGTCCGAGCCGGGCTGCGGCTCGGACGTCGCCGCGATCACCAGCAAGGCCGTGCGTGACGGCGACGAGTGGGTTCTCAACGGCCAGAAGATGTGGCTGACGAACGGTGGGTCCTCGACCCTCGTGGCCGTGCTCGTGGTCACCCCGGGTGAGGCCGAGGAGGGCGCCAGCGTATACAAGAAGATGAGCACCTTCCTGGTCGAGAAGCCGAGCGGCTTCGGCGTGGTGCGTCCCGGCCTGACGATCCCCGGCAAGATCGAAAAGATGGGCTACAAGGGTGTCGACACCACGGAGCTGGTGATGGACGGCCTGCGCCTGTCGAACGACGACCTGCTGGGCGGTGCGCCCGGCAAGGGCTTCTACCAGATGATGGACGGCGTCGAGGTCGGCCGAGTCAACGTCGCCGCACGGGCGTGCGGACTGGCGACGCGGGCGTTCGAGCTGGGTGTCGAGTACGCGCAGCAGCGCGTGACCTTCGGCAAGAAGATCGCCGAGCACCAGGCGGTCGCATTCCGGCTTGCCGACATGGCGACGAAGGTCGAGGCCGCGCATCAGATGATGGTCATGGCGGCGCGCAAGAAGGACTCCGGCGAGCGCAACGACCTCGAGTCCGGCATGGCCAAGTACCTCGCGAGCGAGTACTGCAAGGAGGTCGTCGAGGACTCCTTCCGCATCCACGGCGGCTACGGCTACTCCAAGGAGTACGAGATCGAGCGCCTGTACCGTGAGGCCCCGATGCTGATGATCGGCGAGGGCACTGCCGACATCCAGCGCGTGATCATCGCCCGCCGCATCCTCGAGGACTACAAGTCCCGCGGATGAGCCTCGAGCGCTCGCCCGAGATCCCGTGCGTCGGCGCGGTCGTCTTCGACGACGCGGGCAGGCTGCTGCTCATACGGCGCGGGAATCCGCCGGCGCAGGGAAAGTGGTCGCTGCCCGGAGGCCGGGTCGAGTCCGGTGAGGACCTGCACGATGCCGTCCTGCGCGAACTGCAGGAGGAGACCGGGCTGGTCGGAGTCGTCGATCGGCATGTGGGTGCCATCCGTCGGGACGCACCGGGCGGTGGCGTCTACGTGATCGACGACTTCCTTCTGCGCGTCGATGACCCCGCACCGCTGCGGGCCGGGGACGATGCCAGCGACGCGGCGTGGTACTCCATGGACCAGCTGGCGGGCTTGGACACCAGTACCGGCCTGGTCGAGATCCTCCAGGGGTGGGGCCTGGTGCCGAAGCCACTCGTCAGCGGGTCAGCTCCGCCCACACCCTGATCCGCCCGCCCTCGCGCCGCCAGCCCCAGTCGGCGGCGAGCATCCCGACGATGGTGAGCCCGCGACCGTCGGGCGTCCCGGGATCGGGATCGGCGGCGGCTGGACTCGTCGGGCCCGTGCCGCTGGTCACCTCGATCCGCACGGTGCTGTCATCGCACCCCACGAGCAGGTCGATCGGCGGGTGCCCGTGCTCGAGGGCGTTGGTGACGAACTCCGAGGCGATCAGCGCGGCATCCTCGATCAGGCTCTCCGGCCCGGGGTGACAGGCGGCGGCCAGGCAGTCCCTCACGAGACGCCGTGCGGTGGGCACGGCGGAGGACTCGTCGGGCAGGCGCCAGGAGCATGGGGACTCGGCCACACCCCTGTCTTACCCGATGGCGCTGCCGATCAAACCTGCCCCGGCCGTAGGGTCGTCGACGTGCCCCGGATCCTCGCCGTCGCCAACCAGAAGGGCGGCGTCGCCAAGACGACCACGGTGGTCAACCTCGGAGCCGCCCTCGCGGAGGCAGGCGCCCGCGTCCTCGTCGTGGACCTCGATGCGCAGGCGTGCGCCACGTTCTCCCTCGGCCTGGACCCGGAGGACCTCGAGCGCACGGCAGCCGATGCCTTCCTGGCGCCCGAGGGTGCCGCACTCCATGAGCTCATCGCCCCGACGCCCGACGGTGTGGACCTGCTGCCGGCGTCGATCGGCCTCGCAGGAGCCGACCGCGCGCTGGCTTCCGTAGTGGGTCGGGAGTTCATCGTCCGCGATGTCCTTGCTCCGGTGACGGACGCCTACGACTGGATCCTGCTGGACTGCTCGCCCTCGCTGGGCATCATCACGATCAACGCGCTGACCGCTGCGGACGAGGTCCTCATCCCCCTGCAGTGCGAGACGCTCTCGCACCGCGGCGTCGGGCAGCTCATGGAGACCATCGACGACGTACGCCGCCTGACGAATCCGCGACTGCGCGTCGCAGGCGTGCTGCCCACGCTGTACGACGGACGCACCGTGCATGCACGAGCCGTCCTCGACGACCTCGGGCCGCGCTACGGAGTGCGGGTGCTCGCGCCGATCAGCCGCTCGATCAGGTTCGCCGAGGCCCCTGCCGCGGGGCGGAGCATCCTCGCCACGGCCCCGACGTCACGTGGTGCGCAGGAGTACCGCAGGCTCGCTCACCAGCTGGCTACTCCGCCGGTGTGACGGGCGCTCCGCTGCGCGTGCGCCGACGCTGGCGTCGACGGGTGGCGTCGCCCGAGGGCTTGGGCTCTGCAGCCATCTGGGCGTCGGACTCATGCCTGCGGCCCTCGCGCTTGCGGTCGCCGTCCTTGCGACCGCCGTCCTTGTGGCCGCCACCCTTGCGACCGCCGTCCTTGCCCTTGGCGTGACCGTCCCGGCCGCCGCCCTTGCGATCACGGTCACCAGAATCCTTGGGCTTGCGGACCTTGCCGGTCTCGCCGAGGTCCTCGACCGCCTCGGCCGCGAGTCCCTCGCGCGTGCGGGAGGCCTTCGGCAGAGTGCCCTTGGTCCCTGCCGGGATGTTCAGCCCGGTGTAGACGTGGTCACTGGTGGAGTACGTCTCGATCGGATCCTTGAACGGCAGCTTCAGCGCCCGGTCGATCATCTGCCAGCGGGCGACGTCCTCCCAGTCGACGAACGTGACCGCGGTGCCCGAGTTGCCCGCCCGCCCGGTGCGTCCGATGCGGTGCAGGTACGTCTTCTCGTCCTCAGGGCACTCGTAGTTGATGACATGCGTGACGTTGTCGACGTCGATGCCGCGAGCCGCGACATCGGTGGCGACAAGCACGTCGATCTTGCCGGTGCGGAAGGCGCGCAGGGCCTGCTCACGTGCACCCTGGCCGAGGTCACCGTGCACGGTGCCCACCGCGAATCCGCGATCGGTGAGCTCGTCGTTGACCTTCTGCGCCTTGCGCTTGGTGCGCGTGAAGATCATGGCGAGCTGACGGCCGTCGGCCTGCAGGATGCGCGCGAGCAGCTCGACCTTGTCCATGGGGTGGACGCGCCACACGTGCTGCTCGATCGCGTCGACCGTGGCGTTCTCGTCACCCATGTCGGCGGCGCGCAGGTGCAGGGGGTTGCTCATGTAGCGACGCGCGAGGTTGACGATCTGCCCTGGCATCGTCGCTGAGAACAGCATCGTCTGGCGCTCCGACGGCAGCATCGCCACGATGCGCTCGACATCGGGGAGGAATCCCATGTCGAGCATCTCGTCGGCCTCGTCGAGGACGAGGACGCGCACGTGCGAGAGGTCCAGGTCGCGGCGGTTCGCGAGGTCGATGATGCGACCCGGGGTTCCGACGACCACGTCGATGCCCTTCTGCAGGGCCTCGATCTGCGGCTCGTACGCGCGTCCGCCGTAGACGGCAAGGACGCGCACGCCCTTGATGCGACCGGCGCGCTCGATGTCGGTCGCGACCTGCAGGCCGAGCTCGCGCGTCGGGCATACGACCAGGGCCTGGGGCTTGCCCTGCGCGGCCGCGGGCAGTGAGGCGTAGTCGGGGTTGGCCGGAGCGACCATGCGCTGCAGCAGGGGGATGCCGAAGCCGAGCGTCTTGCCGGTGCCCGTCT
>Ga0129333_10000110_pt1 | contig 53467 bp, 66 predicted proteins | sample CPB6_08_DNA_FD_94474 | JGI IMG/M metagenome (GOLD analysis project Ga0129333, IMG submission 94474) | Freshwater to marine salinity gradient microbial communities from Chesapeake Bay, USA - CPBay_Sum_0.6_0.8_DNA | ecosystem: Environmental > Aquatic > Marine > Coastal | place: USA: Chesapeake... | reverse complement strand
TGACCGCATACGCTGCGGTGATGCTTGCGGCTGTTTGGCTTGTGGTGTCCCAAAACGAACCCCAATACCCCAACGCACCACCCGCACCCGTTGCTCCCTGCGGTCCAGTCAAACCCGTGCAGTTACATGCGGTGTCTTGCGTTGTCCCGTCCGGGAATTCAATGTAACTGCCCCCAACCTGTGTTCCGATCTTGATTATGCCGGGAACTTCAAACGATTTGTCGGTGAATGCATTGTAGATCAGATTTTCCGATGCAAGATCGGTATGTGCTTCATCAGCAAACTGAAGCGATCCTGGTGCGCCTTTGACCGTGATGTTCGATCCGCCGCTTACGCCGCTACCTGTATTCACAATCGTCAAGGCATTTGATTCACCATCCGTAAAAAGTGCGATCCCCGTACCCGCAATCACCGTCAGGGTTTCCTTGTCATATTGAACGGCGGTGAGTCCTGCCTGTCCCGACACCGATATGAATTTAAAAGCCTCACCGAGACCGCCACCCCCATCATAAAGAATCGGTGCTGATGCAGTCGGCTTGATCTTGCTCAAGTCAATCGATAAATGCTGCTTGTCCTTGTCGAGTTTGAGAGGATATTGAACGGAAAGGATGCCGGTGTCTCCCTTTTCGCCGGGATCACCTTTCTCGCCTTTTTCGCCGGGGTCTCCCTGTTCTCCCTTCTCTCCCTTGTCACCCTTCGGACCAGCCGGACCTACAGCCCCATGCTCTCCTGCCAATCCTTGAATGCCTTGAGTGCCAACTTCTCCACGGTCTCCCTTTTCGCCTTTCTCGCCTCTCTCACCTCTTGCTCCGTGGTCTCCTTTCTCGCCCTTCTCTCCACGGTCTCCCTTGTCTCCCTTTTCGCCCTTTGATCCCTGTGCGCCGGGATCTCCCCGTTCTCCCTTCTCTCCCTTTTCCCCTTGAGTACCTTGAACTCCTCGTTCGCCTTGGGCACCCTGTGGTCCCTGATCTCCCTTTTCCCCCTTCTCGCCCCTCTCGCCTTGTTCGCCTCTTTCGCCACGGTAACCTCTTTCTCCACGAATACCGGGTGGACCCTGAAGACCACGCTCACCCTTTTCGCCGGGATCGCCCTTGTCTCCCTTGTCGCCCTGTGGACCCTTTTCGCCGGGATCGCCCTTGTCTCCCTTGTCGCCCTTTGGCCCTCTTGCGCCTCGGACACCCGGCAAGCCATCCTCGCCCCTTTCTCCCCTCTCGCCACGAACTTCCCGAACGACATTCACATCTTCGGAGATTTCAATCGAAGGCGATGGCTTTTGTTTGCTCTGAATTAATGGTTTGCTTGATGGTGTATCGACAAGTATGAATGATTCATCAAGAATCTCCTTGCCACCCTTCAAGACTATGGGATCATTTTGTGGATCGTAGAGGAAAGCCTCTCCGATTCCCCGATAGCGGTAAATCTTCCCCTCTTGGCAGGACTCCGCAGTTGCATATGTGAATACAGACCCCGGCTCGTAGCCCATGAGTGGGCGCACAAGCATGAGCCGAGTTCCAATGCGAAGACCACCAGAGAGTCTTGCGAACTCTACGGGGTCTTCGCCTTTGTTGCTGATGAAATCATTGAAACGATTCGCCATCCTGTACTCGTAAAGGGGATTACAGGGTATTTAGGGACGGCTTATCTGCTTGTCAATGCTGCCCATGAGACAGGGAAAAGATCACGAACGATCACCCCAATTGCATTTGAATACTCACGAACCTCCCATTGGGCATGGGAATCTGATCGCAGACCGTATACCCGTGCATATGCAGCAAGACTTCCCGTCCACCACCATTCGGTGTATGTTCCCTGCGGAAGCACGAACCTTGCCTGCTCCGGGGCAACTCCCTTGTCTAGGAGCATCTTGTATGTGTGCATAGCCTCTTCGACCACCATCAGATATGCACGACTGCAAGTGTTGTATTCCTCATTGATGTCCATCGTGCCGGACGATCCTTGCTTTGCCCCATCCGTGGGGGCATTTCTCCATCTCGGAAGGTATACCTCGGGGTCTTCGATCACATATCTGCGGGAAACCTCGTTCTCAACGAATCCCTGCTTGTGCTTGAAGAGTTGCGTTCGAATGGAAATTGGTGCCTTGATCCGCAGCGTGATCTGCGGATGTGCGAACGGAGTCCAATGCTTGTGCTTGGCAAGGTACGAAATAAGTTTTTCGTCCCGTCCGGTGAACTCCGTGCTTTCCTTGTTGAATGAAACACGGGCGGCATTCACCACCGTGAGGTCATCCCCCATATGCGAAACATATTGAACAAAGCCCCTGTCAAGAACAGGGATGGCTTCACTAATCACTTCCATGGATCACTCCTGCTCGGTAGATGTTTCTGTCGGTTCTATCTGTGCAATGTTTGCGATTGCGCCGTTGATCGACTGCCGAATTTCGGGACGGAGCGCATCGATTCTTTCGCCTACCTTTTGGTAAAGTGCGGAATAAATTGCGTCCTTTGCCTCGCTAGCCTTGCCGTCAACAACTAGATCAATGACGGTTGGCATGGGTTCCTGATGTACATCACCCATGTCATCCTGTGCATCGCTTGCGTACTCAATGTCATCATTCTCGGGGTTCATCTCAAATCCTCCTTTGTTATTTAGCCCACCTTTTGAGGGCAATATGTGCCGCAAGACCCGAATGGGAATTGCGTTGTATTTCCTGCATTACGCTGATCTTGCTGTATCCTGCAAGAATCATTTCGTTGATGTCCTTCATTCCACGGAAACGATCAGACCAAATGCAAACGGTGTGACCTTCATCGATCAATCGTTCCATGGATTCAACAACTTGCTTGTTCCTTGGCTCATTGTCCAATGCATAGATCAGTTCTGCACCATCAAGATCGACAGGGATGTTTGTTGCATCAGACAAACCGATCATTGCCACGGCATTGTCAAGGAACAGGCTGTCAATCGGACCTTCAACAACAATAACGGGCTTCTTGGAATTGCATCGATCTAGACCGTACCAAGACTTTCCACCGTCTTTGTCTGCCTTCACCGTGATGTATCGAATCGTCTTTCTGTCAGGATTCTTCCCGCTCAAGATTCTTCCCTGTGCGCCGATCACCTTTCCGTCCTTGTCTAGTATGGGAATGACAACTCGTTGATCGTTTCCCGCCTGTACATCGGCATCGATGTTCTTCGCCCATTCGCCATAGTCCTCTGCATAGTACAGTATGTCAAGGCTCTCTTTGGGAAGTTTCCTGTTGATTGCCCATTCGACCGCAGGATGAGTCTTCTCAAGTTCAGACAATTTGGGCAGCAACTTCAGAACCTTGTCTTCTGCCCTTCGTGCGGGGGCGGGTGCGCCCGTGCCTGCCCGTGTGCGCCCGTGCGAGACTCCTGTTTCCTTTAGGACATCGAATGAATACTGCTTGTGGAGATTGGAATCGATTGTCTTGAGAAGCCAACCCAAAGATGCGCTATAGTCGCAGTTGTGGCACTTGCAGAAGAACGATCCCTTCTTTTCGTACAGATAAAACCGAGCCTTGCTTTTGCTCTTCTGGCTGTCCCCGCAGATTGGACAACGACAGACCGCCAATGACTGCTTCTTCCATTGGAACTTCTCTAGCCGTGGTGACAGCAGATTGATGTACTTTGTGTCGATGTGTATCGGCATTTAATTTGTGACTACTGTACTTCTGATGTTGCTCGCAGTCAAGGACAATCGAATCAAAGTTATAAGATCGTTTTCCGGATTATAAGTCCGAGAAGATGAATAGACTTTCTTATGAAACTCGAAAACTCGACCTCAAAACAAGCAGTTCAGGCGCATACATACCGCCTCACAGTTTGCGCTTGAGTTCCTTCGTCTTCTTCTTGTTTCTGCGTAGATACAGTCCGCTCTTGCCCGGAGGCTCCTGCCCCGGAGAGACACCCGCAATGTTGCCATGACCAACGGCATTCACGGGAGCATCCTCGTGATGAACCTGTTCATATGTGAATCGCAAGTCTCCGTGCTTGTAGATTGGATATCCCAAGAATTCATCGCAAGGCAAAAGCGGTGCATTGAGTTCGAATCTCGTTCCATTTGAAAGGGAATACTTTCCCGGTTCGATTGTCTTTGCTTCGTGCTGCTCGTTCAGAATTGAGTGAAGAAGCCCATATTTTTCAAGTTCTTCCTTGATGAGGGATTCAATCACTTGAGTTTCCTTCTTGCTGAATTCATTAAGTTGATAGCCGGACTCTGCAACCATGTGTGGAAGATAGGGCTGCGACCAAGTATTGAATGGCATTCCCGCCTCAACTTGCTTGCGAAATTCGTACACAAGGCGTTCAAAGACGCACTTGGGTTCCTTGATTGGAGAAGTCATGAAACGGCGAAACTGACTCGTAACAAGGTTGTCGATGTTCATCAGATGCTCCGAAGTCGTTTGATGATTTCCTGATCCATGCTGATCTTCACTATATCGACTTCAAGATTGAACTTCTGCTTGTCTTCCGGCAAATACTCTAGGAACACTAGAAAAGTCTTAAGTATGTAGTGAAGATCGGAGTCTATCTTAAAGAACAGAAGTCGAGTGCCTGCCTCGACTCCAAAAACATTGCAGAATGTGATGATATGATTGAGGATAAGACGCTCACGAAGAACGCCGCCCTTCTTGTATCTTCGAAAAAGTCTCTTTAGATACACGATCCGTGCCAGGTCTTCTTCGAATTCCTTGACCCCAATGCAATACGGATTGTCGTAGTTCCGCATCGCATAACGAATGTAGTTCTCATTGGTCAGGCTGTCGCCCTGCATTATGTAAAGCCATTGGAATCAGTTTGGTACAATCTGTGCGTGAATCTGTGTCAATCCATTTGGGAGTCTGTGAGTTTCAACACGAATTGCAAGACCGTGACCAAGTTTCGGAGTGATTCCGTCATCATAAGATGTACTGTATGTAGTACCATCACTACCGAACACGCCACCAAAGCGGACAAGAGGAATAATCTCTTCTGTCTGCGTAGCCAATCTCATGGCGCATTCCTTGGTCAGATCAAAGTTGAGTCCAATCATCTGCAAACGACCCTGTGCTTGCTTGAGTGCAGCCATTGGGTCGATATAGGGCTTTGCCGACAATGCACCGAGATAGGTGTTGATGCGGGCAATTGCTCCCGGCGTTAGGGAAGACAAATTCATGTCCGCATCCAACCCATTGTCGCCATCTTGAGGACCGACACGCCCACGGGAAGTAAATGCACTAAAAGGTTCAGATGCCCCGTGCTGCTCACGAATTGTCTTGCGAAGTTCTTTGTAAGACTTCATGTCGGTTCCTTCCTTTTTATCAGACGAATGCAACCTTGAATGTGCTGTCACCTGTCAGGCTTCCTGCACCATCATCGGTTACAAGAACTCTGACCGTGTAACTTCCTGCTGTTGCTCCTGCTCTATTGACCTTGAGAACCGCAATGTTGTTGTTGAACGAACTTGTCGGTCCGAAGAATGCCTCATAGATGGCGGCAGGAACATTCGTTGTTGTCAACAGGTCGGCTCCCTGAATCAGGTTTCCATAAGTGCCAAATGGATCCGTTGGCTCCGAGAATGTCAGGTTGTTGGTGAAGTTGCTGTCGTTTGCAACGATCTTGACATATGCGGTTGCAGAGGCGGGGAAGTTAAGAGTAGAAACTCCATAACCATTTACTGCATAGTTTCCATATGCAGTTCCCGAACCCGCTGCGGATGTAGTGAAGGAAAGACCCACACCATCAAATCCACCGGCAGTTGCGCTATCGCCGTTGAAGGGGCAAGTGATGTACGGAGCATATGCGGGAACATCACTTGATGCTGTACCTCCTGCGGCACTTGTCACCGAGCGAGAAGTCAGCAATGAGTTTGTATCATAGTTATCCACAAATGTTGCGGTTTGAATCTGTGCAGTCGGTCCTGTGAATCCAATCGGGTGAACAAGACCGTTTGCCTTGACTTCGACCTGAATGCTTTCGTCAATCGTGGTGTAATTTGCAGGAACGATTGGTGTTACCTGAAGAGTAACGGTTCCTGCTGCTGCTGTCGAACCGGCAATTGTTCCGGCAAAGACACTAGCAGATGTCGATCCGATTGGGTAATTATCAGGCAAATAGCAGAGAATCTTGGTTCCTGCGGTGTATCCAGTTCCGCCCGAAGCGTTTACAGCAAGGTTTGCTGCTCTGCCCGTAACGGTAAGGAGAAGATACGGAGAATATACCGGATCATTTGGCATTGCTACCAATAGTTCGGTCACGGGGATGCTTGCCGTGGTTCCCAACTTTCCGTGCAACTGTCCACCAAGAGAAGTCCCATCAAGAGGGAGTTCCCAACCCTTGACTGTGCGGACGCAGTTAATCTTCTGTGCGGCGTTCAGCCATGTTGGCTTCGATTCTTCTCTGTCGGTTGAATTCCAATATGCCATTGGGTAGTTCTCCTCTTGGTCTATTTATCCGTTGATTACTTGGGGTTTGCAGTCTTCTTCTTGACGCTCTCGGGGGTTTCCAACTCATTTGCCTTGTGGGATGGGTTGGTAACCTTGCCAGCGGGGACTACAATCTTCTTTGCTTCGATGTGCATCTGCACAGCCTTGGCAAAGTCATTTGCTTCCTTGGTTGTTCCACGGCAACCGCAATCCTTAACTGCTTCGTTGAACAGAGTAACAAGGACAGTCTTGCGCTCCTCAAGGACGGTCTGCTCTGCGACCTTCTCGGCAGCGGCAGCAGCCTTCTCGTTCAGGCATGGCATGATGTCGATGTCGTTTCTGTGTTCATTCAGAAACTTGGTGATGTCTGCAACGATCTTGGAATTGAATGGATTGTGAAACATTAGTCTCTCCTGTGGATACTCGTTATTTATAGTACGGGATCAGCCGCCCTTTGCCTTCTTCCAAAGATCGGCATCCGCCGTCTTTCGGGTCTTGCCGCCAACTATGAATGAATTGACTCTTGCGAACGCCCATGCATGGCTGCTGGCACCGGGTCTATGCCCACCCTTCCATGCTGCCATGCCCCGGTCGTACACTTTCTTTAGAATGCCGTAAGGGATGCCGCTCTTCTTTGCTTTCTTTTCAAGCGCAGCGATTCTTGCTTCTTGAATGCTGTTCAGCAGTCCCTTGAATGATTTCATGACTTCTTCTCCGGATTGTAGCCCCATACTTTGAGCGCAAGCAATTTGCGGGTTGGTCTGCCCTTTTCGTCACGGAGACCACCTTTTGCGCCCTTCATGCGACTAATGAAACTGACTTGCTTGCCAGCCCATTTCCAATCGTTTGGTGTCCACTTGTCCTTGGGGGTGTCAAGCATACGAATAATTGCACGGGCAGAATCTCTGCCACTTGTGATCTTGCCACCACTTGATCCTGCCTTGCCAGCCTCTTTGCGAGAGAGTCCCGCTTCCTTGCCCTCATCGGAATCAAGGAACGATTGTATTTCCTTTCCCGACATGTTTACGAGTTTTTGCCACTCCTTGTACAGCGCATCCTTCTCCTCGGGAGTCTTTTCCTCGCCAAGTCGCTCACGCTCACCCGGGGTGTCTCGCTTGTAGGTGTTTACGATTTCCTTTGTTCCAATCAGAAGAGGACCACGCTTGCCCAAGGCAGTCCATTGCATGACCGAATTGATCTTTTTTGATTCGGTCAACCAATCCTCGGTCGGCTCAACGGACTCTCCCTTGTGCATCTTCCATGCCGTAGCATAGAAAACTTCCTTCCATCGCTTGCCGTAACGATCTCTGAATTGCTGCTTGATCTTTTCTTTCTTGGAGAATCGCCGTGCAGGACCGCTTGGTGGACTGACCTCAACCATGAAGAACTCAAAATCTTCGTTGATATCCGATGGAGTTTCATCGGAAGACAATTCTGTGTTTCGAATTTCCTTCAGGTATTCAATGTACCAACGAGATATTTTTGCACCTTCACTCATTCCACGATTGCGGCACCTTTCCTCGGTCTCAATTGCCTTACGCATCTTTTGACCAACAGAGCCGTTGGATTCGTCAATGACCAACAATCGCTCCATTACCGTATCGTGTTCGTATTGGTTCTTCAGAGCCTTGAGTTGCCCCTTCTTTTCCAACTTCTTGTAAAGAGTGCTGTACTTCGATGGCTTCGTCTTGATGTTCTTTTCCTTGGGGTTGACGAATTCCCATGTCTTTGGATCATCATCTCTCATGTTCTTCCTCTTCTCCAAACGCTTCTTTCGTAGTTCTGCATCACGCTTGCTCAATCCAGAGACATACTTCTTTGGAAGACCCGTACCCTTGTCTTTTGGACTCTGCTTGATCTTTCCCGTCTTTGTCTTGAATTCCTTGCCTTTGGTCGCATCCGCTTCCGCAATCGGAGTTCCCTCCAACTCATCGCCCATGCCAAGAATGTGAACAAACTTGATTGCACCCATCATCAATTTGTTCCATGTGCTGATGTCGATTCCGCCACTCACGATGAACTTGTCCATCAATTTGGTCAGTATCTTGGCTACTTTGTTTTCTTGGGTAAATCGAGTGAGGGTATTTCCTGCACCCAATGCCTTGTATGCCTGATTGATGATTTCCATCTTGACCGTTTCGACTTCCCTCTTGTATTCTTCGGGAGCCAACTTGCCCTTTTTGTTGGCAACGGCAAATATCTTTGATGCAATAACAGGTGTCTTGAGGATGTCAACTGCCGCCTCCTTGGCTTGGCTGATTGCCATGTCCTCGTTCATCTCCTCTTCTTCATCGCCCTTGCGCTTGGAGTTGACATCGGGCTGTGGATAGATTGCATCAGCAGGATCCACCACCATTCCTGTCTTGCTCAAAAACTGCAAACCAATGAGAACCTTCGTTGACATATGGCTGCGATCACCAAGGCTGAACTTGATGTTTGTGTACTTCTTGCCATGGAATTCAATATCCATGAGTACCACCAAACGCTTCTTTTGTCCGATTCCACTCTTAACCGTGATGCGACTGACGATCTTCTTGGTGACCTTCTTGCCGTTGGGCAACTTGAAGGTGACGGTGTGATCTCCGTTATCCTTGATGTCCTCGGCATGGATCATGTTGTAACCGCTGTTGCCGGTGTCAATCTTGGCGGTGTATTCCTCGCCATCGATAACGACCTCCTCACGGACCGCAAGATTCGAGAACAACTTCCAATGTGCCTTGTTCAGAATGTAATCAACAAAATCCTCAACCAACTCCTCACCCTTTACATTGTCCTTGCCCTTGCCGTCCTCGTAGTATCGGTAATAGATGTTGCCGCTGCCCGGTGACGCATTCATTTCAATAATGTAAGGCTTGCCATCGTTGATTACATGGTCGATGCCGACATAGTAGCACTTGCTGACCCTTGCTGCCCGCTCCACCAACTTTATTTCCTCGTCAGAAAGTTGGAAAGACCCGCCCTTGGAACCTCGGGCGATATTGGTTCTGAAATCCTTCGGTGCCTTGTCCCGCTTGGCACATGCGAATATCTTGCCGTTGAGACAGATGCTTCGCACATCGTTCTTGAAGTTCGGCAGGAACTCCTGCATGATGACCTCTGCGCCGTACTTCCACAGGGTCTGCAAGACGGACTTCAGGCTTTCCATGCTTTCGATCTTGGAAACCCCGATTCCCTCTGCGCCCGTGAGCGTCTTCACGATGACGGGGAACTTTCCGCCGATTTCCTTGACTGCCGATTCAATGTTCTCTTCGTTTGCGACAAAGGCAGTTCGTGGATGGGGCAATTCATGCTTCTTGAGAGCAATTGCTGTCTCCAACTTGTTGGCACATAGTTCCATGCCCCCACGCTCATTGATCATGAACACGCCATTGTTCTGCAAGATCGTCATGATTGCAACACCGATGTCGCTGTTCATCACGCCACCACGAACCACGGCAACGGTATCGCCGGGGACAATCGTCACATCCTTGCCTTCTCCGTCATAGTTCTTGATCGTTATCTTGTTGGATGCGACATTCGAAATGTCAACCTGTGCCTTGCTTGTCTTCACCGCATAGAAATTGATCTTGCGCCGCTTGCAGATTTCCTCCATCTTTTCGATGGTGTCGCTCAAATCTTTTTCCGAAGAAGTAACTGCAAGAATGGTGACATTCTCTGTCTCGTCCTTGGCTTCGGGGAAATACTCTTCCTTGAGGTTGAGTCCCTTTCGCACATCCTTGAACAACTTCTTTTTGGTTGCATCGTCCGTACCCGGAACGCCTGCGGAGAAAGACTTGTAATCGTTGTTGAACGCAGCAGCCCGCATCTTTGAAGCGGACATACCGGCAACGCCTGTGGCTGCGTCATCTCTCGCCTCACCGGCAATTACGACCTCAAATGTTTCAAACGAATACTTTCGCTTCTTCGGATCGTTTGATGCAACCTTGCCCTTGTATTCCTTGATCTTGTTGTACTCGGCAAGGTGATCGCTTCCTGTTACGACAACAATGTGCTTGTACCCAAGTTCACACAGGTACAGAACCGTGTCAAATGGATTGATTGACTTGCCAATCGGAAAATTGCCTCTCGGGAAAAACTTCTTGAGATAGGCAATCTTGGTCTTTTGATCCAAGGGATTCTTTTTTGGCTCCTGCGTCTTGGAGACAAAGATGTAGTGATCTGCGTTTCTCTTTGATGCCTCGGACATTACCTTGTCAACGACAGCACCGTGACCAATCGTGGGCGGGTTCATTCTTCCGAATGCAAAGACTGCGGTATCTTTCTTCTTTGCTTCGGTGATATGAGTTGCAAACCTCTCCATCATTGATTGATCTTCCTATTTTGGCGGCTGAAACGAAGACGATTGACCAATTTTGTTACTTTGCCCGAACGAGCGATGACAACCCCCTCGGGGTCTGTCGGACGAATGCCCTCATCGTCCACAAAGAAATGTCCAAACTGTGACAGGGCATAGAACTTGCCAAGAAGTACTTCTTTTGCCTTGGCAATACTATTATGTAGTCCAAACATTTCGTTGAACTGCTTGTCATATGCGCTGATGAAGGAAAGCAACTTTTTCTTGACTTCCTGCTTTCCCTGCTTACCCCGCTCGGTTTTCAACTTATCGATCTCTTTGTCCAACTTGGTTTCGATGCTCAAGGCAAGTCCTTTTGACGAGAACTGCGCCAAGCCACCGTTGATTGTTGCATTCACATATGGAAGAATGTATTCGACCAAATCCTTGTTACTCATCAGCGTTTTGATGAACGGACCGACAGTCTTCGCTTTTGATTCACAATCTTTAATCATGCTCATCAGAGATTGATATTCATTTCCTTTGAGAAGGGCGGGGGTAATGTCGTAGATGTTTGGATCGGTGAACCAGACATCAGGAGTCTTCTTCAGAGAGGATGAATTGAAGTTGAATGAAGAGGCAGAGAGAGCCGCCATGGTCTTTCCGCTGTAGACGGTGTGGAAGGCTATCCCCACCTTCGCAGACGCAACAGAACGCCCTATATCGCTTCCTACAGGGATTGCGTACATGATGGTATTCGGCATGAAGGTGATGTACTCTTTACCATCTATCGTCTGCGTCTTTTTGGAATCGGGGGTGAACATCAGGTCTCCCTGCAAGACTCCCTTGATTCCAATTTTTGGCAAATACTTCAGGCATTGAATCAACTTCGATGCCAGATCAGCATTCGGAACGCCCTTTTTGACTTCTGCTTCGGTGTGAAATGCAACAACAGTCTTGTTGAATGCTCCCTTTGTTGCAACGAAGAACTTGCCGTTGTCGGGGTTTATTCCACACACAATTGCAGGCTTTCCATCCCACTTGGTAGAAATTCCCAAGGAGGTCTCGCCGGTCTTGAGGCTTTGCGCTATGTCCTTTAGAAATGCAATTGACAGTTTTAGCCCTCTTTCACCTTGAAGAATCATAAGATCCTCAATGTGATCAAGGTGCTTGTTCCTGACGGTTTCCTCCGTCAAGGAGGGTATGGCATCTTTAAACGATAGCACAGATATCCTTCCTGCGGGGAGTATTTAGGTGTTTTGTAATAGGCGGGGCGGGGATCGAACCCGCATGAGGGCGATTATAAGTCACCACCTTTTTCCACTTCAGGCACCCGCCTGTGGGTGTCAAGACCAATCATCTAGGGCGGGTTTCTCCCGTGCGCCCGTGCGCCCGTACCCGCCCGTGCGTATGGGCGCACGACCCTCATCGTCCTCGTCTTGGTCTGCTGCGTGGTTTCCTTGGATCAACTGCTGCTCCTCCTCAGCAACATCGAACAACTTCATCTTGGAACGGTCAATTCCAATGACGAATTTGCGATTGGTAGCGACATCGTTGTACCGATTCTTCAACTGCTTCACCATCACTTGACCCAACTCGTCCAACTGCTCGGTTGAGATCAGAGCAAACATGAAATCTGCCGTTGCAGGAAGACCGAATGATTCGGAAGTGTCGGTCAACTCAACATCGGTGTTGGAGAAACCTGATCGATTTGTCTGCGTGGCGGTGAAGATCGGAACACCCATCTCCACAGCCAAACCACGAAGTTCCTCGGCAATCGCCTTGACATATGTGTACGAATTGACATTGCCATTCGCCTTGAAACGGGAAGAAGCACAGATGTTCAGATAGTCGATGAAGACCACATCCGGCTTGAAGTTCTTCTTCAGGCGCAACTCGTCCAACAGGTGTCGGAAGTGATTGACATTGGCAGATGCCGTGGGGTACTCCTTGATGAGCAACTTGCCCGTGATCCCTGCCGTAACCTTTGCAAGCCGCTTGGAATAGATTTCAAGAGGCAACTTCTTCAGATCATCAAGTGAGATGTCCATCAGGTTGGCATCGATGCGCTCTGCGATCCGCTCTTCCGCCATCTCACAGGTGATGTAAAGAACATTCTTGCTTTGTGTAAGGCAGTTGGCTGCATGATGGCACATGAATAGACTCTTGCCCACGCCTGTTCCTGCAAGCACTACATTCAGAGTCTTGTCGGGCACACCACCGTTGGTGATCTTGTTGAAGTAGTCAAGATCAAATGCAGTTTTCTTCTCCACACGGTGATAGAAGTCGTACCGTTCACTAGCATCTTCAATGAAGTCGTGACCGATGTGTTCATCAAAGGATACGCTCAATGCCTTCGTAAGAATCTCGGGAATGGCGTTCTTGGAGCGACCCTTTGCCTTTTTCTCGTCAAGGAGTTCGATTGACTCCATGATGGCATTGTAAACCGCCTTGTCCTTGCAGAACTTCTCGGTCTGGTCGATTAGCCATTGTTCATCGGGATTCTCCTGCCCAACAGAGATAGCCTCCACCAACTTGATGCACTCATCGTATTCCCCCTGCGAAAGACCATCCTGACCATTGAGAATGATGTTCAACGCTTCACGGGTCGGTGCGTTTGAGTACTTCTCAATAAAGTCAGAGATGGTCTTGAACAGCCGCTTTTCGCAGTTGTCGTGGAAATACTCTTCCTTGAGGAAGGGCTGAACTCTGCGGGTATAGTCTGCCCTGTAGAGCAAACTACGCAGAATGACGAGTTCGATTTTATCGTTCATCTAGAGTGTAATCATACACAGCAGCAGACAGATTGCAAGCCATTTTTACCAACTTGCTTGTTAATGCCACTCGTATACCGGAATTCCAGCGGCAGAGAATTTCTGAAGAATGTTTTGTTTTCTTTCCGTGTCTTTCTCATTAATGATATGAAATTCTACGACCAAAGCCTGAATATCGTATTGGTCAGTATCAAGTGATTCAAGAATGTCATACTCTTTTCCCTCACAGTCTAACTTCAACCAAAACGAATGATCGGGATACTCATTCAAAATACTTGACAACGATTTTGTTTCGACCTCGTATTCCTCGGTCTTGTCTGTCACCAGATCAAATTTGGCTCGCACCGCAGTAAGCCAATCTTTGCCGCATATTGTTCCCGCAATATCTGTCGGAGTATCCTCTGTGCGTACAAACTTCGCCACACCATTTTTGGAATCGATTGCAGCCTTGTACAATTTCATGTTTGGTTTGTTTTCTATCTTCGACAATATTGTGGAATGGCAATTCCTGTTAGGTTCAATCAAACAGACTTTCCAGGAATCATCAACACCAAACTTTTTTGACAGATGATCATATCCCTGCATGAGATTGGTTCCAATATCGACAAACACTCGATTCGGATTCAATGATTTTGGTTTATTCTTTGTGTAAACCCAACACATCTCCGTAGCCTCTATCTGATCGATGGGAAACAGTTCTTGTACGGCTTTGATTACTCCGGGGAAACTTGCTGTAAAGTCGTGTCCTGCCAATATACCGCCCATTTTTACCTTTGGAAGCCATGCAGCAATATCTTCCTTCACACACTCATATTCGTGACATGCATCAATGAACACGATATCCAAAGATTCATCCTCGTAGTCTTTGGCTGCTTCTGTCGATTTCTTACGAACAGTCTTTACGACAGAACTTACTGGTGCAATGTTTGCCAGAAACAATGGATAGAGTGTGTTTGTCTTGACATAAGGATCATTACTGTGTTCACCAGAACCTCCCCATGTGTCTACTGCATGGAGTTCGATATTCTTCCCCGAATTGATAATTTCCACACCAAGAAATGCGGTGCTTTTGCCTTTCCAAGAGCCAACTTCAACAATTTTTGAGTTGCTTGGAAGTTTGTTTACAAACCTCTTGTAAAGTTGTGGGTATGTAAACCAGTCTTCTCCGAAATTAGGGAGTTGATAGAAGTGTTCCATGACGAAGTTCCTTTGCTGATGTGAGGTTTTGGTTGTTGACTCTTTTTTGTATTTGTTTGCAAACACCGTCTAGGCTGAAATAATCATTGTAGATTTGTTTTGCACGGTTGACCATATCCTGTTGCTTTTTTTCGCTGTAAGAAAGAAGTATGGTCTTGATATTCGGTATATCTTTTTCTTTAACCAGAACAGCAAACTCATTCCAGTCAAGTTCATCTGCCCAAGGTAAGTAGTGATCATCTGAAAGGTATACCGGAATTGCTCCCATTTGCATAACCTCGTACATACGGAAACTTGTTTTCCCATATCCCCTAGGACAAAGAGCAAATACGCTCCTCTTCGTGATTCTCTTGAATAGATTAAGTGATGCTTCGCCCACATTCATCGCCCACTCACGATGAATAATTGCAAAATCATCATCATTCTCAAATTGCTGAATCATCTTTTTACGAATAGGGTGAGTATCTGACCCAACAAAAGAACAAAGTAACTCTTTCTCAACAGAGATGTCTTCATTTGGAAGAACGATTGGTGAGCATATCAGGGGAATTGGAATGATGTTGCCCCGAGTTGCATTTCCTCCAGCAGAAAAAATCATGGTATCCTTCGGCAAAAAATGCCTTTGTGGTGCATCATCGTGTTGACATACCGTGAAATAACTACCATCTCTAGGTAGACGATTGAGTACTGCTTGGACATCGATGTTTGTTCCATCATTGTACAGAGTAGTCCATGAAACTCCGATGTATTGGCGATTGAACGATTTTCCTTCAGCAAACTTATGAAAGTAGTCTTCTAGAGGGAGAGTTGCATTGTATGGCGGATACACACCATATCTTGGGGGCCAAGGTCGAAGCAAATCGGAAATCGGATTACTTGTCTGAACCATTGCTGCGTTCTTGAATCTCTCCAACATCTCCATTTTGTTTTCATTCCCAACAGTAAAATTGCCGTGCCACATGAATTGCTTCTTCATGAGGTCTTTGTTCTTTTCAATGATGTCATTGTTTGGTTCCCACAGAACACCCGGCTGTATGTGGTTCATGTTTCCAAACCCATTTGTCGCATCAATTAGTGTTATCTTCGGTCTCTCTACATTTTGAAAATGATTCGACCCATACAGTTCATTGAATGCAACCTGATCGTGAAAGTCCATTTTTCTTGATGCATTAATTGGCAGTTCCATGTAATCCATTACTGCCTGAAGATAGTCTGCATTTTTCTTGGAAGGGACTATGACCATGAATCCACAACAGACTGCTCTCCAGTCTCTCTGACAAAGCATATCTGATCCTGATCTTCGCAGCAGTTCGAACAAAATAGGAACAGGATTCAGTAAAGGATTGAATCGAACATCAACATCCGAGTATATGAAGGGGTCTTTCTCTGTTTTTGTGTAATGAATTACCGTGCGAAGTTTGTCTTTCATCGCATCAAGAAAATGTTCTGTATCATATCTACCATTCCCATGCTGCTTTGTTCTCTCGACAATCGGAGTCAAAGTAGTTGGAATTGATGGGAGAAAGTGCGTTTCCAGCAATTGATTGTGCGACTCGGAGCATACTGTAATTAGTTTCATTGCAATCGTCCTTATTTGTTTCTTTCGATCCAATCCTCAAGCCTAACTTTGGCTGTCCAATTCAAGTGTTCTTTTGCTTTGTTCGCATTTGCCAAAGTAATCCTAGATTCGCCCAATCGTGCAGGAATGTTTACAGTATGTCCCCCCATCAAATGAGCAATTTCATTGATTGAGTGATTTGTTCCTGTTCCGATGTTGTAAATCTGCCCCCACTCCCAAGACTCGGAGGGATTGAATTCAGCGGCGAGAACATTTGCACGAACAACATCGCTTACATGAGTAAAATCTCTTCTCTGTTCACCATCTCCTACGATTGTCATTGCCTCCCCTGCCGCCCGCTGACGCAAGAAAATTCCAATAACCGGAGCATATTGTCCTCTAAGTGGCTGTCTTTCTCCATATACATTGAAGTATCGGAATATAAGCGTTTGCAGTCCGTAGAGTTTGGAGTACATTTTGCATAGTTCCTCTCCTCCCGTTTTTGTTACGGAGTACGGATTCAGACAGTCGTTTGGCATCGTTTCGACCAACGGTGGCTCATTACTTAAACCGTATGCCGATGATGTGGATGAATAAATGACCCTCTTTACCCGGCACACACGGGCGCATTGGAGTACGCTTGCAGTACCGAGCATATTTGCTTCAACTGCTTTTAGAGGATCGACAATGCAAGGCTGAATCCGAGCCTCTGCTGCAAGATGAAATACTACATCAATCCCCTCGTAGAGTTTGCGTACCATTTCATAGTCATTGATATTGTATTTGTGGTTCTTTGCTTTCGGATTCCAATAGAATTGATCATGGGCATCCGAGGACTCATTGTCTATGACGGTTACATCATGCCCATCATTGATCAACGAATCAACCAAATTAGAACCAATAAATCCTGCACCACCAGTAACCAAATATCTCATAGTGTATACCTCACTCCTTTGTGCGGAGTATTTAGTCGGTCTTGCTCAACCAAGATACAGGATAATCAGTACACACGCCACGAATTTCTTTTAAGGTGGAGTGTTTTTCTGCGTCCCATTTCTCAAGAGCAACCAAGATACAGTCTTTCATGGGATTGTTCGGATACGCCCAAACTACACCTTTGCTTGTGATCGTCCATTTGTCTGTTTCGTGCCAGAAACAATGAAGCCCACCATGAAGCAGCCGCTCAAATGCATCACGATTCTTCGCATGACACCATAGCGGATTTTCTCGCAGCCACGAAAGTGTGGTTTTATATTGTGGGAAATCGTGTCCAAGGAAAAATGATCCATCCTGAAACCAAACATCCACCTCAACACGAAACCCAAAATCTACAGCATTTTGAATGTACTCTGGGGAATTCTCCTTTTCGGGAATTCGACCTTCCGTGTTTCCTCTATGCGAGATGACCAACAATTTGCTCATGTTGTTGATAGATATGCATTAAGGTCTTCAGGAGTTCCAATTCCGTGCATACGGTGGACGAAGAAAGGAATCAAAGTTCCTCCGTTCTGAATCATTTCGTTGTACACAGGAGCAATGTAGAATTCGTTGTTGACACGAATGTTCTTTTCGATCATTTTTTTCGCACATGCAACAAAATCGGAACCACGGCGATACCAATAAATTCCGCATGTTGCGATGTCCGAGATCGGCTTCTTTTCCGCAACCTCAATAACAATTCCCCTTGAATTGGTTTTCACGAAAGACCACTTCGGATGAACTGCATTGAATGCAAATACGATTCCGTCAACATTAGTCATGTTTCTCAATGAGTTGAAGTTCTGCGGACTGTATTCGATGATTTGGTCGGAGTTGGCGATCAGAAGATCGTCATCGTTATTGATGTATTTTTCAGCCAGTAGAGCGGTACATGCAGCACCCTCTGTAAGGCTATCAACTGTGACAATCTTTGATTTGCCATTGGTTATTCTCTCAAGAGTGGACGGAAGACCTTGATACTTTTCCAAGTGTTCTTTTCTAACTAGAAAGATGTACTCTGCATCAAAATCAAGATTCTCAACAACTGCTTGAATCATTGGTTTGCCCCGCACATCTATTAAAGGTTTCGGAAAAGTATATCCCTCTTTCGCAAACCTACTCCCCTCTCCTGCCATTGGTATGAGTATCTTCATGATTAGTCCTCTGAAATAAATGAAACGAAGTTGACTTTGTTCACATAAGATGGGTCGGGGACAACCCAAAGGTTTGAAACAACACTTGATTTTGCTGCCTCAATACCTTTCGGAGAGTCTTCGACACACACGCAAAACTTTGGGTCAATTCCTAATTTTTCTACTGCAATGTTATAGCATTCGGGACTTGGTTTGTTATTCTTCACCATTTCGTTCGAAACAAGAAGGTCAATGTACTCTAATTGTCCTGTATGTCGCAACATCTCTGTCGCCGTTTCTTTTATTGAGTTGGTCACACAAGCGATCTTAATACCCTTTGATTTCAGATGCTTGTGCAATTCCAATTTCTCTGGCATCACCTTGGCGGTTTTTCGTATGGTTGATAGGGTGTGTTCTTGTTTTGCAGAATTGATCTTTTCCGCCAGTCCTTCAGGAATGCCCAACATCTTTAACTTTACCTTTGTTGGCAGACCATTGTATTTTGATAGATGATCATCTCTTGAAATTGCCAAATATCCTGCATCAACTAGAGCATGATTTAGGGCATGATAGTGCCAGTCACAAGCATCTACCAAAACCCCATCAAGATCGAAAAGAACGGCATCAACTTTCATGTTACTTTCCCTTTATTTGGGGGCGGAACAAAGTTGGATGATGGATATCATCGTAATAGTACAATCTTCCGCTCATGGCAAAAATGTCATTTCTTGATCCTTCGGGAAGTTTCCATGCACCGGGCCATCTTGATGTATTGCTATCGTAGTTTCCTTCAACCATTACACCGACCTTTAGACCTCTTTCGGTTAGTGGGTTGTAGATGTCGTGAAAAGTTCTTTCCCTTTTTTCCCATGTATTTTTTTCGTTGTATTCTTTGTTGTTGTTTCTGATATCCAAAACGGAATCAATGAACTTGTCAAACACCTTGTTTTCTGAATCGTTGTTAATCCAATGCATAATATCACATGATCGATTCGGTGTTGTTTGAACATCGAAAAATGGGATGATTACATCCTCATTTCTTCCGTTTACGAATTCTGTAATTTTCTTCTTGTACAGGATGTCAAATCGGGTGATAAAGATGCAGTCATAATGATCTTGCTTCCTTAGCATGGTTAAGCCCGTCAGCATGTTTGTAGACTGCGCCAAGTCTCCTTCATTCATCGACAACCAAAATTGCCTAGGAGACAGTTCTGCACAAAGTTGTGCTATGTTGTCATTGTTTGATGGCACCATGTAGACATCAACTTCATATTGATCTTTCAGCGGCGCAAGAACATTTTCCTTGAAGGACTGAACTCCACCAAGCAATGCATCAAAGTAAATGGGATCGTATGGATCCGTCCGTGTTCTTTTTGAGTGACCACGCAGTAAAATTGCACACTTTTTCTTGCTCATTCTTTATCGCTCCTTGCTAATGCGGAACCAACTACTTGATGCATGTCATAGTACTTATAGTCTGCCAAACGACCGCCAAAAATGTGGCGTGAAGAATCTATCCGTTGCTTGTACTGTTGATACATTTCGTTATTTTTTTCGTCATTGACTGGATAGAACTTCTCTTTGTTTGAATCCCAATTCTGTGGATATTCCTTAGTAACAACCGTGTGAGATTGTCTTCCGAATTCAAAGTGTTTGTGTTCGCATGTTCTTGTGTACGGCGTTGCTTCTTCGGTATAGTTGACGATGGCGTTTCCCTGATAGTCTTCCACATCATGCGTTTCATGCTCAAAGCGAAGGCTGCGCCACTCCAGTCTGCCGTTGTCGCATCCGAAGAATTCGTCAATTGGTCCCGTATAGACGATCTTTTTAGCCTTCCGTTCAAGATGCTCTCTATCTTTCATGTAATCAACGCCCTCTTCATGGTCAATCCCTTGCAGCAACTTCTCGAATATTGCGGTATAGCCGCCGATGGGAATTCCCTGATACTTGTCCTCGTAATAATTGTCATCAAAGGTCATGCGTATTGGCAATCTCTTGATGATGAATGATGGCAAGTCCTTTGGATCACGACCCCATTGCTTCTTCGTGTATCCGTAGACGAACTTCTGGTATATTTCTTCACCGACTTGCGAAAGCACCCATTCCTCAAGGTTTTTCGGATTTGAAATCGGAACCTTGACCTCTTGCAACTTTCGGTGCGCCTCTGCGGGGGTTTTGACACCCCATAGTTGGTAGAGTGTGAAGAGGTTGATGGGAAACGAATACAACTTGTCTCCGTAAAGAACTTTTGGACGATTGACATAGTGATTGAACTTTGTCCATCGGTTCATGTAATTCCAAACGGTGTCGCTGTTAGTATGGAAGATGTGCGGTCCATACTCATGGACATTGATCCCACCCACATTTCGGGTATAGCAGTTTCCCCCGATATGGCTCCTCTTGTCAACCACAAGACACTTCGCACCCCTGTCCGTCATTTGACGGGCAAAGATGGAGCCAAACAATCCTGATCCGATAATCAAATAGTCGTACAAGTCACTCTCCTAGCATCATGATGATGTCTTGGTATCTCTTAACAGCATTGCTTCTTCGAAGATTTGCTTTCGCAAAAGCAAGTGCGTTTGCGGCGATTGTATCACATACCTGTGGATTTTCACTAGCCCAGTCTAGTTTTTCGTTCAGATCGCTGAAATCTTCTTTGACAGGAATGTAGTGAACAAATGGTTTTGTTTCAAAGAACCAATACTCATGCCATTCTCTGTCTTGATAAAACAGGGGTCTCCCGCTATGCATCAGTAACTTGGTTCTTCCTGAATAACCATTTCCTTGTATATCAATGAGATACTTGTAATCACAATGTTCTGGCAAAGAAATGTACTTCTTTTCAGCAGTCTTCATTGTCCCGTCCGTTCCGTGCCAATTTCCAGAATCAATTGCGTACACATCGGATCTACTCTTGGTTACATCCAAAAACAAATTCCTTGTTGAATGAGTTGCAGCATTTCCGATCCAAAAAAGACGAGAGTCCTTTGGCTCTTGTAAAGAGGCAGAATTCATTTCATTACAAACAGAATCATAATCTGATATCCCGCATTCCTTCCACGCATGGAAAACATGGCAGGGTATGGTTCTTGGATTGTACTGCTTTGCACTATAGGAGAAAGGATACATGCTTCTGTCCCCCAAGTAGAAAAGAACCGAAAAAGGATTCAGCCTGTCAAGTGTTTCTCTAGGTATTGAATTGTAAGCATCCTGAATTAGTGCAATTGTGCTTTTTCCACGACTTTCGTAACAGCCATTCTCTTCAAAGTTTAGAAACGATCCATCAAATTCTACTCGTATTGTTTCTCTCATTGTGAATCCGTCCACTCAATTGAATATGTCGTGAAATTCATTTCTGCCCATTTGAATCCAACACGGACTTCTTGCTCTTTGAGTTCGTCCCAAGGAGATCCAAACTTTTCGTATATCTTTGTATCCCCTCCACCAAGAGGTCTCAAATGACAAAAGTTAACGCAATCGATCACACCAATCTTTCCGCCAAACTTACTTGCACCATTACCAACATGAAACTTCTTGTTCCACACACCTTCTAACCCCCACCCATGACCATATTTCGAATTTCTAATGTCTTCGATAGTTTCTTTGAAAAGTCTTTTGCTGAAACATGGCATCATTATTTCAACCATATTTGTCAGGTGGTATTTTGCGTTCTTCACTTTTACTGTTGGCATAAAAGTATATGTGCTTCCTGAACACAGCCCTGCCTGCGAGAGATCAAAGTTTTCGCTACGGCATACATCAAACAGTTTTTCTATTTCTATCGGGCTGGTTGAGATATCATCGTCCATCAAAAGCACATAGTCATAGTTCTCAACTACGGAAGGATTCTGATCAATGAATTTTGTCATCAATTTGAACTTCATCCCATTCTCATTCATCACAAACTTTGCGTTTTGACTGTTTCTGTCAGAAAAAACAAATGGGGTTGCGTAGTTCATGATACAAAGATCAAATCCATGATCTCGGTGATCCTGTTCCCACTTTTGATGCTCTGAATTCTTCCCTGCGGGAATAATAACCAAATTCTTCATGCAGAAACCTCTACCCTCTTTGCGGCAAGGATTGCTGCCCGAAGTCTTTCGGGACCATCAGGCTTTGCATATGCCAGGGACTTCTTGTAGTTTTCCTCAACATAAGGAAGCATTTGCATGTAGGTCTCTTCGGTCAGAGAGTTGACCTTTTTGAACAGGTCTTCGATATCGTTGACAATAACCATCCCACGGACATCAAAGTAATCCCCGATGTTCGGGCATCCCCAATAGATGGGAACCGTCTTGGTTACAAGGCAATCAAGAACCTTTTCGGTGAAATAGTTTCTCTGCTGCGTGTTCTCTGGACAGATGGAGAACATGCTGTAGAAGAGTTCTACTTTTTCGTTCTGCCCATCAGTCCTTGTGGGAATCATTCGGTTCGGATCAACCGGTCGCATTCTGCTCGACCAGAACCTCTTTGGCAGGGCATAAATCCTATGCTGATTTGCCCAAAGAGTGTGGCGAATCTGATAGCCGGGAAGATAGTTGTTCGCCGTGCAAAGAAAAGAAACGCTGAAGTCCTTGCGATCAGGAAGCCACGGATGAACCCATGTGCTTCCTCCAACCAACAATTTTGCATTTGGCAACTTTGCTAGTTCATCATCAAGGGTAAGAATCAAATCAAAACGATTTGCATATTGACGAATCGTTTCAACAGATTCACAAGAAGAGCGAGGCTCCCATGTGTCCACATAAACTCTGTAATTTTGGGTGGGCGACAAATTGCTCATGAACTTGTGGGCATGAACCTCACATGGAAAAGGCAAATCAATATTCAACCAATCCGGTCCAATCGCTCTCATATCGACACCGTGTACTTTCTGGCTGTAAAGCCCAAGGGTTGCTCTGCAATCAGCGTGTACTGTAATGTGTTCAAACCATCCTCACGATGGTTTTTCTGCCCCGCCTTTTGCTGTTGAAGTTTTTCGATGTTCTTCATGTAATCCTGCTGCGTCAGCGTTTGCTTTTCGTGAGCAAGGCTGTTGTACCTGTTCGGTCTTCGTTCAAAGCCCGTTCCCTCACGCTCACAGCGGTTGTACATGTCATCATCCTCTGCCCCCCATCCCCAATACTCATTGCTGTATCCGTTCACCTTGATGAAGTCTTCCTTGGTGAACATCGATACGCCACCAAAGATGGTTTCATACGGCAGTTGATAATTGAACTGCGAACAGTATGCCGACATATGAGTGGGGCATTTCGGATAAGAGTAGTCTGCTGACTCGGGAATGAGATCAACATCATGGAAAACAAAGTAATCGCAATCGTTCTTTGCGATGTCGTATCCAACATTCATCAACTTTGCACGATTGAAAAGTTTCTCATGCTTGTGCTGTTCGACAATCACGATCCTGTGGTCGATCTCCTGATTCGTCAAGAAGTTGAACATGAATGGAACAAAAAACCGCATATGCGGTTCTCTGTCACGATAAGGAACTACCACGGCAAGTTTATGCGCCATTGCCCTCTCCCTTTTCATCCTCATCGTCAACGACAAATTCAACCATGTCGGTTCCAGAATAGTCCGCAGCATATTGCTTTGCACGAAGGAACAGTTTGGGATCGACATCCCGCACATAATTCACGAAGTGATGAGCAAACTTGTGAAGAGCATTCTCAATTGCTTCCTTTTGCTCCACAGTCAACTCTTCCTCATGCTCATCCCCGTAATCACGGTCATCATCTTCCTGTTCGGGAAGGGGGATGTCGCACTCCTCTGCCATTTCATTGAGTGTGCAGCGAAACACCATGCCGGGAGTGGATTCTCCTAGGTAGCCGCCCAACATATTTACCTCAATCCACTCAACAGCCTCATCCTCCTCCATTCCGTCCCGATCCATGAGGATGTTCATGCACTTGTTGTAATCGTAGAGTGCAACGGGTGCGGAGTGCCCATACCTTCGGAGCATACCGATGTATGCCTTTTCAAACCCATCAAAAAGAAGGGGCTTCGGATCATTCTCCGGCGACATCTTCCGCCTCCTCGTCCTGACCGTACTTGAACTCCTTGGCAGCAGCATCCTCAAGTGCCTTGATCACATCCTCGGTGAACCACTTCTCGGGGTTCTTGTTGATCTTGGACTCAAACTCCGACTTGCCATCGGGGAACTGCACCTTGTTCGATACCTTCTTGAACACGCCGTGCTTAATCCCAAGTTCGATGAGACCGTAGTAACGATCAAGTCCGCTGTCGAAGTTCAGCAGCACATCGACCACACGATTCTCCTTGGTCATGCGGCTCTTGTATGCCTTGCAATGGATGATGTTTCCTACGATCTGTCCATCACCGTCCTTATGCTTCTTCTTGGACAGGTAGATGATCGTGGTTGCAGCATACTTGAGACCGCTGCCGCCACCCATTTCCTTGGTCGGTACATAGGCACCCACGACATCGTAGGTGTGGTTCGTGACGATCATCGGAATGTTGTGCTTGCCCAACTTGAGGGTTACGGTGCGGAACACAGACTTGATGACCTGACTGCGAGTCATGTCTCGGACTTCCTTGCCCTCGGTGCTGTCGTTCATCTCCTTGGAGGTCGAAAGCATTCCAAGTGAGTCAAGCACGATCATCATCGGCTTCTGATCCGACTTGTCCAACTTGCCATAGTTGTCGAGAATCTGAAGAACCTGATGGCGGAATTGCTCCACCGTGGACACGGGAAATACTGCAACACGGTTCTTGTCAAGCCCACGATCAGAGATCATGCTGCTTGTCACAGCCTGCTCCGAGTCGAAGTAAAGAATTGCACCCTCCTTATTGTCCTTGAGGAACTGTGCAGCAATACCAAGCGCAAAGTAAGTCTTGCCTGTGGCAGACTCACCCGCAATACCTAGAATCTTGTTGTCGGGGATTCCACCCTTCAGGCTACCAGAAACGAGTGCGTTGAAGGAGTATGAGCCGGTGTCGATGAAACCGGAGACATCTGCCTCCAATCCATCGTTTGCAATAGATGCGAATTCGTTACCGCTGCTCTTGACGAGTGTCTTCAGAAAGTTCATTGGGTATACCTCACTAGAATGATTTAGGTGATCTTACACCAAGCCATCGGGCTTGTCAAAAGGATCCGACCCGTATTTGCACACCTTCTCAAAGGTTTCATACGAGTATCCATTGTCTTTCAGCGCATTAAGAATCTGTTCCAACTCCCCGTGCGTGATGTGCGCCCGTGCGTGTGTGCCCGTGTGCGGGGGTGCGCCCGCAGGACGAACATCGTGGAGAACAATACTGATTCCATGGTTTGCCTCTGCGCCTTCACGGAGTTTTGTCATGACTGCCTCCATGTCGCCGTTTCGAATCAATGTCTCTGTAGGAGTTTCCTGTTTTTCCAATCTGCTTGGATTGAAATACATTCTCTCACCCGCATAGAAATGGCTCTCGTTGCCGGGACGGACATAACAGAACATGGGATTGACAGCGGAGTAAAGAGTCTCGTCAAAGCGAGAATATGGAAACGCAAAGTGAGTTGGCTTGAATCCCGCTCCTGCCATTTCTTCCATGGCAGGAATAACTTCGTCATCGATGTATCTGTCAATGTTGAACTTGCGTGAATAGTTCATTGCGTCTTTATGACTCTTGCTGTGGCATCCAATAATGTGACCATCATCACGAAGTTCCTTCAGCATCTGCAACTCGCTGACCTCCAACAGATGAAATGAATCCACATAGAATGCAGCCTTGGCTTCGTACTTCGTCAGCAGTTGGCGGCAAGAGTACCAATTCGAAACCGAGTGATCATCAAAGCACAGATGAACATGCGGATACTTAATCGGTTCTTTTACGAATGATTCGAATCTCTTCGCCATTGACGGTATTTAGGGTTCAGCACCATGACTGAAGCACAGATGAAGATGTAAACAATTACAAGGAATACTCCTACATGGAGCAATGATTCAAGCATTCTCATGAGAACAATCCTTCCAATGAACTTTCTTCCCTGACAGACCAACCGATGCAGCCAAGGATAGTTGACAGGGGTTCGATAAATGACTTCTCAAACTGCGTTTCGTGGTCGATGAACTTGTCCAAACCAAACTCGTCTGGAAAGGCAGCAGGAAATGAAATGACCTTTTCACGAACGGGGTTCGGTTCTTTCAGGGCAACGAACTTGATCTTTTCTCCGTTGCGTACAAGCGGGTACTTCTTGGTCAGCCCCTTCTTCTTGACCCAATAGTTGTAGACCAATGCACCCTTTACATGGATCGGGGTGCCCTTCTTGTAGATGCTGGCAGCGTCCGCATAATCATCCATTCCATTGCAGCCACGGGGAAAGGCGATGTCGTACACGGGAAGCCCTAGGAACTCGCTGTGGCACCTCTCAACGAAAGAGTGCAATGCCCCCTCGTCAGCGGTCAGGATCAACTTGATCGCCTCCTTGAGCCTTGTACGGACGATCTGCGGGGTCGATGAACGGGCGGTTTCGATGCCCATAATCTTGAGATCGGGATCGTCCATATAAACATTGTCTTCCCCAAGGTGGACGGCAAGCATGTACCGCTTCTTGGCGGTGAATACTCCCTTTGATGCAATTGCCTCCCGCTTCATGGACATTCGATTGCCATATGCATTCATGCGGACTGCCAACTGCTCGTACCACTTGTTGATCTTCGGGGAGATCACCTCGTTGCAGAACTTGTCCACAAGGAGCGTGGTCTTCTTGGTGTCGCCTTTCGGCAAAGCCTTGGCGACCAATGGACCGAGCCGCAGATACACCGAGTCGGTGTCCACGGCAATCACGAAGTCCTCGCCCTCGGTGTCGCAAGCCTTGTTCAGAAAGCGGTTCAGGTTCTCCTCTGCCCAACGAATGGACAACTGCCCTGATACCGTGATCGCCTCTGCCATGCTCAAGTTGTAGTAACGGCAGTATTGGTTTCCCAACGCACCGAATGCGCTGTTCAACTGCACCTTACGCACCAACTGAAAGTTGTGGTACTTGGAGACTTCTTTCTTCTTGGAGGCAACCTGATCGGGGCTAGCCTTGCCGCCCTCCGTCTTGATCCACCCCTTCGCCTCAAGCATTCGCTTCTTGTATTCCTTGCGCTGTGCATACATGGTATCCATGAGTTCGGGCAAGAAGCCATGAATGTCACGCCGATACATCGTTCCGTTGGCGGCAACACACAGATTCTTCTCCTTCGCCATGGACAGGAATCCCTCAAAAGAAGGATCGCTACCGGGATTGAGCAGAGCGTCCATGCTGATCGATGGCAACCGTTCCGAAACGATGGTCTCGGGACTCAAGTTGTACTGCATGATCAGGTGTGGGTAAAGCGAGTCCAAGTCGAAGGAAACCACCCAATCATGACCGCCGATGATGGGAGACTTGACATATGCACCTTCGAATTGGTTGTCCTTGTCGTTGCCCGTCTTCGGCGGGATGGTGATCTTCTTGGTTCGCAGATGGTTGTAGATGATGCTGTCCCACATTCGCACCTGTGAGAAGACATCCCCGAAGTTTCCCCGTGCGCTGTAGGCAAGTGCCTGTGCAAGTTCGATCAGGCGCAACTTGTCCTCCAATTGCGAAACGATCATGGTGTCCTTGATGTTGTACTCCACGAATCGCTGAAAATCCTGCTGATACAGGTTCGTAAGCGTACCGACATCGGAATAGTCGATTTTGCCCTCGCCCAACTCAACCATGGCAATGTGCTGCAACTTGTAGGACTCACGGGTGACAAAGGTGAACTTGCGGTACAAATCCATGTAATCAAGGATGCTGATCCCCGCAAAGTCATACACCCAATTCTGCCGCTCCATGATGACAACCTTGCGATTGCGTACTTCACGCCATGGAGACAGACGCTTGGCTTCCTTCTCGCCCATGAGTTTTTCAATACGGCGGTACAGGTACGGCATGTCGAACATGTTGACATTCCACCCCGTGATGATGTCAGGATCAAGTTCCTCCCATGCCTCAAGGAAGTGTCGCAGCATGGCGGCTTCGTCTTCAAACGAATAACAATTCACGCCTTCAACCTTGAACTCCCCCAAGCCGAAAGAGAATGTCTTCCCGCCCATGTGCAGGGTGATGGCATTGATGCGCTCGGTGGGAGTGTCAGGGGAAGCAAAGCCGTCCTCACTCTCAACTTCGATGTCGATGTACATGATGCGGATCAGGGAAGAGTCGTACTCCAACTCCCCCTCGCTTCCGTAGTTCTCCGCAATGAACTGATACTGCGCTTCGATGTCGCCGTAGACCTTGAACCCCTCAACATCGGAGTACTTCTTCATGAACTCCCATGCCTCGTAGGTGTTCTCGAAATCAACGGGATCGACAGTCAAGCCATCGATGGTCTTCCACGAAGTCGGCTTCGGCTTCTTGGTGGGAACATAGAGGGTTGGGCGGAATGTCAGGGACTCATGCACACGGGAGCCGTTCTTGTCGTAGCCACGGTGCTGAATGCGACTGCCCTTTTGATTTACGGATGTATAGAACGGCTTCATGCAAGGATGTCCTTGAGGGTTTGCGGTGCTTCTTCGGAGATTCTACTCTCTGCAAGGCAGACATAATCGGAATTCAACTCGGTTCCCACAAAGTTTCTTTGATTGTTCAGGGCAACCACGGCAGTAGTCCCGCTGCCCGTAAATGGATCAAACACAACGCCGCCAACGGGACATCCTGCCAAGACACACGGCTCAATCAATTCCTTTGGAAAGGTTGCGAAGTGCGCTCCTTTGTATCCTTTTACATTCACCGTCCAAACTGATCTGCGGTTTCTTTTTTCCGAATTGCCCACAGCCTTCATGTTGCCATTCGTCTTTCCGGGCACTCGGGTGCTTCCGATTTGATTCGGCAAGTTTTTTTGAGCCAATCGACTTACCGTGCTTTGAGCAACAGGCTCCTTAACAGCATCAAAGTCATAGTAATACTTTGGGTTCTTCGTCAGTAGAAAGATGTACTCATGAGCCTTGGTGCAACGATCCTCAACGCTTTCAGGCATGGGGTTTGGCTTGTGCCAAATGATGTCCTGCCGCAGATACCAACCATCCTGCTGCAATGCAAGTGCAACTCGCCATGGAATCCCCATCAAGTCCTTGGATTTGATCCCGTATTCTCCACCACGAAATGCCTTGCGATCTTCATACCTTTCATGGTTGTTTGTGTGCAAATGCTTCTTGCCTTTATTGTGTTCTTTCTGCAACCATGAATTAATGTAACAGCCATTGCTTGCATAAGAGTCGCCAAGGTTCAGCCACAGCGTTCCATCGTCACGCAGAATGCGGTAAACCTCACGGAAGACATCGACTATCTTTCGGACATACTCTTCAGGGGAAGACTCGCATCCAATTTCAGCCGTACCCCCTTTGTAATCACGGAGACCAAAATACGGCGGCGATGTAATGCAAGTATTGACGCAACCATCGGGCAGCGTCTTCATCATTTGAATGCAATCGCCGTGAAGTATTCTATGACTCACCGTCATGAAAACAATCCTTCAAGGGTCGGTTTCACCTCTTCCCCGATTCGCCCTTCGGCAATCTTAATGTACTCGGGATTGAGTTCCGTGCCAATGAAGTTTCGTCCGTTGTTCAGGGCAACTACCGCCGTGGTTCCGCTTCCCGTGAAGGGATCGAACACCGTGCCGTCCTTGGGGCATCCTGCCAAGACGCACGGAAGAATCAAGTCCTTCGGGAAGGTGGCAAAGTGCGCCCCACGATACGGCTTGGTGGTCACGCTCCAAACGGAACGCTTGTTCTTTCCACGCTCGGCAAAGTTGCCGTTCTTCAGACCGCCATGCGGCTCCAAGCCGAACTCGGTGTCCTCTGCGGTGTACTTGCCGTTGGTTCGATCCCGTGTACCCCAATCCTTGGCGGGTTCCTTGATTGCCTCAAAGTCATAATAGTACCGTGGCTTCTTGGACAGAAGGAAGATGTATTCGTGTGCCTTGGTGCAACGATCTTCCACGCTCTCGGGCATCGGGTTTGGCTTGTGCCAAATGATATCCTGACGGAGATACCAACCGTCCGCTTGCAGGGCAAATGCCACTCGCCACGGAATGCCGATCAAGTCCTTCTGCTTCAATCCCTTCTGTGGCTGTCGATTCGATGGAACGAAGTCGGTCGGCATGTCACGGTGGTTTCCGTTTGCAACCGTCTGTGGGGGCGGGACGCAGTTGGCAGACATGTAGGAGTCGCCAAGGTTCAGCCACAGGGTTCCATCATCACGAAGAATGCGATGAACGCCACGGAAGACCTCCACCATCTTCTCAACGAATCCGTCCACGGTTGCTTCCTGTCCGATCTCGTCCTCGCCACCACCATAGTTACGCAAGCCGAAATACGGCGGCGAAGTGACACAGGTGTTGATGCAGCCTTCAGGCAGCGTCTTCATTCCCTTGATGCAGTCACCCAAAATAATCTTATGCGTTGGCATCAGTTCTCTCCGTTGCATGAATCCAGTCTTGATGAATCAGATCGCAAGACTGATATCCTACACGGGTTGTGTTCTTTGTCAAGTCCCAAAGAACCCGATCACCGATTCGAATGTCTTCGCTCACCTTGTTGCCGATGGCGACAACCACGCTCCAAATGTTTGGATTGGTAATCTTCTCTTTGTAGATGATTCCCGACTCGGTTTTCTTTTCAGCACCAAGTCCTTCAGTCTTTACCGCAATCCATTTGCCGACAGGTGTTATCTTCTTCATTCGATATCCCCATAACCCATGCCACGAACGAAGAAATGCTCTTCGTGCTGCTCAAAGTCAAAGCACTCCCGAGCATAGTCAAGGATGATCTGCTTGTCAAACTTGTTGCAGGAGTATACATCAAGCGTGATGAAACGCTTGGGTTCGATTGAGTGAATCTGAATGCCGCTTTCGATCAGCGGAACCCAACCGCTCACGCCAGCCTTCGCAGGATACAGTTCCTTCCCGTTCTGTGTTGGTCCGTGAATCACGACAGGCTGACTCATGCGGGTCATGCCGATCTTGTCCACCACTCTCTCAAGAAAGCGGTAGTGTAGTTCTAGGTCATCTGCCGATCCAATACGGCAGCGATACATGTCCAAGTAGTAAGAGTATCCGAATGGTTTGCTCATGTGAATAAATCCTCCAATGTCGCTTTCTGTGGTAGGGCGGGCAGTTTTTTGTTCTTCAAGTCGATCTCTTCCTCGTTCAGCCCAATCGCATTTGCAAGTTGCTTCACGAAGTCCTCTGCTCTTTCGGGACTGATTCGCTCATAATACAACTTGTAGTGGTCATATGCAAGATCAATCGCTTCAGGAAGGAGTTTATCTCGTTTTGAAGAATTGTCAGTCCCATCAAGTATTCTCAAGTTGATCGGATGATGGATGCCACCATGAACAATCGGGAAAATGTGATCTATATGATAGATTCGCCCTGTCTCTTTTTGAAGTTGCTTTCGTGTTTTCTCTAGCAAAAGAACTGCTTGTTTTTCTTTGGCTGTAAGAGGCACCAAACTTTTGGTTTTCCGATATAACTTAACTCTCCACAACTCCGCTGCCTTTTCAGGATTGTTCTTATACCAGTCTCTTCTCCACTTGTTTTTCCAATCCTTCCATTTTTTTGGATCCTTTGATTCGTATTTCTTCTGATACCTCTTGACACGATCCCTGTTTTCTTTTTGCCATCTTCTGTGATTTTCTCGCATCTGTTCACGATGAGACTCTACCCATGCTTTTGCTTGTGCAATTTTTTTCTCTCTATTAGCAAGGTATCTTGCCTTGGCAGCAGACTTCTTTTTTTCGGGATCTTTGTATGGCATACATCCACCACATCTACTTGCTCAATTCCTTTTTCACCTTTGCCCAATATTTCAGAGTTGCTGACTTCTTGTGTCCCTTTGGTCCACCGTTATGAATTCTTGCCAGTTGCTCAAGAGTCGAATCGGAGGTTCCGTATCTGCGGAGGTAAGCCCGTACAACTCGTCTGGCGTAGTCAGGATTGAAGCAGTCCTCGTACTTTCCACCGAGAGACTTGTCGAATTCGACCGCATCCTCCCAATAGCATCGGTGAATTTGGAGAATGCCGATTGCTCTGCCTCCGTCCCCAACAGCCTTCGGGTCACCTTTCGACTCCACCCTAACCAAGGCAGGGATGATCTTGTCGAGGGTTGCATCGGACACTTCTCCTGCATTAACCGTTTGTGGGAGCAGGAGGATCAGACTCAATAGGCTGAATGTGAACATTCTCACCAACGATGAAGTGCGGTCTAGATGCATGATGCTCTTCCTCCTTCTTGGACTGAATGTATGAATAGAAAAGAACCGAGTAGTTGATCATGTCAAGGATCGTGTCCTCTAGACTTTCATCCTTGACCTGAAACACACCCGCTTCCACGAACGAAGACAGTCGGGACATCTTGTCGGTCATGCGGACAAGCATACCCGCTTCGGTGCGACAGATTCCCATGGCTTCACACCGAGTGAAGTTCGCAAACGGTTCGACTCCATGCCGTCCTGCATAGTCAGCATTCTTGCGGCGCATCAGTTCAAACGCCTTGGAACATAGTACCTTGTGGTGTTGTAGCAGTTCATCACGGTGCATAATTAAGCCTTTCCTTTCGGTGGATGTTTGAACGGACATGAATTTATCCGTGTTTGGTGTTCTTCGAACTTCGTTCCGTCTTTGTGTTCTCCGAAAAAGTAATTCTTCTCCCAATCTTTGCGTGTAATCTCTGTGCAGTTCGGGTCTTTCAATTTTCGGTTAAATTCTTCCCGTGACAAAGACCACTTGCGATATTCGTTGTTTACGCTTGGATTTGAAGTGATGTCCTGCCGCATGGCAAGAAACTTTTCGGGATATCCCCTTGGATACGGAAAGAATTGGCAGACAACATCCCCCGGTTGAAACACCACAGGAACATTCTTTTCAAGAACCTTCCAATTCATTGTAAATGTGAAGGGCAACCAATCAGTTTCAACGATGCCCGACAAAGGAGCAATGTCTTTTCGTGGTTCGTTAGTCGGTCCTGTGACGAAGAGATTATGTCCCGGACTTGTCCTAAAATGCCACGGCAATTGGAATGTCAATATCCCAGAACCGAAATGTGAAACAACCGATTTGGTATGTCTCTTGTCATTGTCAAGGAAGGCAACCACAAGGTCTTGGATTCTGTCGCCACCATTCCATACAGCCATGAAAGCAAACCGTGTTTTGATTTGCCATCCAATTGTGTTTGCCATCAGTAGGGGCAAGCATCGATACGCAAACTTTTCTTGAGTGTTGTCCATCCAATTTCTTTTCGGAGAGTCGGAGGATGCAACCAACTCATAGTCAGAAATGGATGGCGACTGCAAAAACTCATATGCGATGATAAAAGGATGTGGATCATCCTCGTTATTCGCCTGAATCTCCAGTTCTTCGTTTTCGGACATTAAGACTTTCCTGTGGAGCCGAACCCGCCGCTACGGTCGGTCTTCCCTTTTACTTCATCGGCAAGTTGCACGAAGTTCGTGTAGATTTTTTCCACGATTTCGCCTTGGCAGATGCGGTCGCCATGAGTTATCTTAATATCGGTCGTGCTTGTATTGGTTACAGGAACCATCAGTTGCTGCGTGTAATCGGAGTCGATAACTCCTTCGCAGTTCGAAAGCATCAAACCCCCCTTGATCGCCAATCCTGACCGCATGTGCAGTCGAACCGAATATCCTCGGGGTATGTCTAGGACAAGTTGTGTCGGCAGGAGAATCCTGTTGCCGGGACGAAGAATGATCGATGCGTCCTTGTCACCACGAACTTCATCAACGAAAGCCATCGTCTTGAAGTTGCTGCTGTTCTTGTCCCATGCATCCACCTCACGCTTGCCCGCAGGAAGGCAAACACGGATGTCAAAACACGCCGACTCCTCGGTTGCGTATGCAGGAGGAAATGCGGACGGATGCAGTTTGTGAAAACCTAGCGTGACAACACGATCACTCATAATGAATACCTCAAATAGATTGTGTCAGTCTACACCAAGATCAGGCTTCGTCAAGCGGTTTCTTGCGAATCCCAATCCGATACTTCGGGATCAATTCCCAATCCTTCTTTTCACCGAAAGGGAGAATCTTGAAGTGAGAGATCGGACAAACAGGTTCCTTGGTCTTTGCGGGATTAACAATCTTTACCAAGCCCCATTGCTCCAACAGGTTTGCAATCGTATTTCTACGCCCCTTGTCAGAGTCGCTGAAGTCGTTCTCAAGCCCATCAAGCATGAAGAGTTCCTTGAAATGGACGATGTAATACTTGCCCCGCTTGTGCAGGATGTGGCACGACTGATACAGTTTCTTCTCTGTCTTTGAAGAGATGCCGATTCGGGTCAGGGTTTCCTTGACCTTCAAGAAGTTGTCGGGTGACGGCAAACTCACCTCAACCAGATTGCTCACAATATCGTCTGTATTCACGGCTCAATGCTTCCCTAGTAAAGATTCTCCGATTATTTAGCATTAGAGCCACCTCTGCTCTTTCGGAGGGATTCAATCCGCTCCTTCGACAACAAACGAATGTATTCAATCGCCCTCTTCCTGCTCACCCCATAAGCAAGCATGATCGCATCAAGCAAATCCTCGTCCTGCTCGTCCTGCTTGATCCACTTATCAAATCTCTTGCGTTTACGGACGGAGTGGTAGAGATAGTCATACTGCATTCTCTTGTCCGCTAGGGGCAGGCAGTTCATTTCATTGGCATAAAAAATCGTATCGGGGCTGTAGGAAAGCCCCCGGTTGACGATAAACGGAACATAGTCCCGCTCTGCCTCGGGGTTTATGCCCATCATGTTTCCGGTCTTTTCGTTGATGCTTTTGATGAAGTCGAACGGGGTTAGTTTGCTCATGTTAAGTCAATCTTCTCAATGTCAATGTCCTCACTCTTGACGCTCACGATGAGGCGCATGGGAACATAAACCCACTTACGCTTTTTGATGTCATAGACCGAATGAAGGAGGAACTGATCATATGCATTGCTGCCATGATACCGATCAATCAGCGGTGCTTCAACATAATCCGGTCCGACAACGCAGACACGGTGAGATATCTTTGTCTTGATTTTCTTTCCCGACATATCTTCGTATTCAATGTCTAGATGATCGGGATAGATTTTCTCCAACAAAGAATCTAGCCATTCTGCAAGCATGACATCGGTCATTCCTGTGATATCCAAGTAGGAACCAAGTCCACCGTTCCCCGAATCATCGCTGTGCTTTTTTGCTACTTTCATGGCGAAGTATGTCTTGCGCTCACGCAGGAAAGCCTGACGGGCACTTTCACACTCTTTCAGAAAGTCCGTGTACGAATACTTCTTGTCAAGCCGCTGATTGATTTTCGATACCTTTTCCAACTCCTCATTGCTGATGACACTTGAGAGAAGCATGATCTTCTCCAAAGGATTTGCAATTTCTCCAACAGGAGTGGTTCGAATCGAATTGAATTCATCCCAAAACTTCTGACTCACTTCGTTCGTCATCGATGTACGGAACTCATCGATGTAATTCTGAATGTTGTATCTTTTCCCGATCTCATGGATCGTGATGGAAAGATCATTGAGGCTCTTTACAACCATACCGTGCCTCCCTTCGTCACTTCTATTTAGGATTTGAAGGAGCATTCCGATGCCAACATAATGCAACAAGCGGCGAGGTTGATCTCCTGATCGGCGGCAAACGCCGCCCTGTGCTGATACTCCGAAAGAGTGAGAACTGCCTGTGGGACAGATGCGGGTTGCAGTTGATCTACGAGGGTTTCATAAATCTTGCGGAAAACATGGGCTGTGTCCCTGTCCCCGTTGTCCACCACCCACTTGCGAATCTCATTGAAGTTCTTGCTCTTCAAGGCTTTGACGAGCGATTCCACCCCAACATCAGCAGCAACAAGAATCCCTGCATCAATCGCACCCGATACGGAGTACCGCTGAATCTCATTCAAGACACGGCGGAAATCGGGAAAGTGCCGAATGATAAGTTCCGCAAGAACACGGTCATCAGACTCAATAGATTCTTTGGAAAGAATATCCTTCGTCCTGTCCAAGAACTGCTTCGCCATCTTCGGCTTCTCCTTCGCAGGAATCTTGAAGTCGATGCATGTGCAGCGGCTGTGCAGCGGTTCGATGATCCGATGCTTGAAGTTGCATGTGAGGATGAAGCGGCAGTTCTTGGCAAACTCTTCGATGAAACCACGGAGAGCGGGTTGCGTAGACTGTGGGTTCAGGTAATCAGCCTCGTCTAGGATGACAACCTTGTGACCACCACCCAACGATACCGCAGAAGCGAACTGCCGAATTCGGGTACGCAAGGTATCGATGCCGCCATCTTCGGATGCGTTGATGAACAGCACATCACGATTGAGTTCATCGCACAAGGCACGGGCTACGGTTGTCTTGCCGCAGCCCGCACCACCACAGAGGATCATATTTGGAATGTCCTCCGACTTAACCATGTCCCCGAAGGTGTCGGATAGTGCTTCGGGAAGGACACACTCCGACACCTTTCGGGGTCGATACTTCTCTACGAGGAGATCGTTCATGAATTATCCCTTGCTGCTGTCTGATTCCATTGCGACCCAATAGTTCACGGGGATCGTAGTCCCTTCGAACTTGGCAACACGCTTCTCTGCGAGTTGCACATTGTAGTCACCGGCAATCATCTTGAGGTTTTCCACCTTGAACCAGAACTTGAAGGTCGAATTATCGGGGTTCTCCGCAACGGTCAGACTCCAACTGTGTGCGGTCGGATCCTTCTTGTCGCACACACGGATGCACACACCGTCATCGCAGGATTCAATGCACATGTCGGGAGCCTGAAGCACCGATGCCGCCTTGAGAATCGCCGCCATGTCATTGGAGTTGAGAAGGAACGATACCGCAATCTTGGGCATCGTGATCTTCTTGTCCGACTTGGTTAGGAGTTGCGGGTCGCTGTAGAAATACTTGACCGATGCCTTGGAACCCGCAGAACTGATCGTCACATGGGTGTCCTCGAAAGAGAACTCGGCATCCTTGAACAGGCTGACTGTGGACAGGAACTTCGCCATGTCCCAAATTCCGAACTCGGTGTCGAAAGACTCCTCTACCTTGGCTTCTGCAAGGATGGTTGCCGAAGGAGAGATCGTGGTGATCGTCTGCCCCGGCTTGACATGGAGGTTGCTGTTGATCGATGCAAAATTCTTGAGGATGTTCAGCGTGTCAGATGAAATGGTGATCTTGTTCATTGTTGCGCTCATGATGTAGACGGTCTCCTTTGACTCGTAGAGTTACAGGGATCATAGCCTGTTTAGCCCTGAAGTCAAGAGGGAAGCAAAGATGACTTACCCATTTCTTCCAAATCCTTGAGTATCGTTTCGATTGAAACAACATACAAAAGGTTTGCCCCACAATTGAGTCGAACAACGATACCAATGCATTTTCCTGTTTTCGCATCGTACACTCCTCCTCCACTAGAACCGGGGGCACCGTTGCATGTTATGACTGTGTGTCTGTCGTTGTTCCACGACACAGACCTTTTATGATTTGCAACGATGCCCTCGGTAATAGTGTTTTCTTCTCCCAAAGGTGAACCAACGACATAAACTTCGTTTCCGACCCGTAGGGGTGAGGGCATGAAAGTTGTTCCAACTCTGATGCCTTGTGATTCCCCTACGAGCCGGATGATTGCCCAATCGGAATCATTGTCCCGAGCAACCACCTCGCCTTGCCACATTTTGCATACCGAATCATCGTCAATAGATTTCTGGTCGATGAGACACATCGCACCTTCTTCCACTACATGCGCTGCGGTGAGAACATATAGTTCTCCGTTCGCTCTGTAAAGAACGCCTGATCCGACTCCTATGTTTCCGTCTTTGATAGCATGAATCTCAACAGCGAGATTCATGACTTGTTCTGCTATGTTTGTTTGGGTGCTGACTACTTCGGGTTGTTTACCCTTGAGGATGGTTCCTGCCGCAAGAACCAGAGCGACTGTGAATACCAACAGTCTCCTCATAACCCCTCCAAACGGAGGCATCTGCCCAAAGGTTATTTATCATTCCCTTCGGTTCGTTCTGATGAAAAGTATCAGATTTTATGCCTTGAAGAACAGGGCAAAGTCTTCCGCACTAGTCTCAAGGTTGACTCCACTCTTCACATCGATGTCAATGATACGAAGGTTGGTCTCAAAAGTGATCGTGCCAACACGGTGATTCAGATCACACTTGACGATCCATACCTTGTCCCCGCTCTTCTTGTTGGCACTCTTGGGATCTAGTGTCACGGAATGAATTGTCTTGATCTGCCCAATCGAACCGGACTCCGATGAACTGACGATGTATGTTGTCGAACCCTTGCTGCTGATCAGACCGATTGGTGCGTTGTAATCACCACTCTTACCAAGGCTCCCCAATTCTTGAACATGGACATGCTGTCCGACCGTTGGCTTTGTGGTGGAGTGAATGTGTAGCACACGGTTGGCTTGCAACTTGCGCTGCTTCATTCCTGACTGCTTCAGGCGAAGTTCAAGGTTTCCTTTTGGGGCTGCGGTGATTTCCGAAACAATAGGCATCGTGGCAAGGAATTCCTTGGTTGGCTGAAACCAACTAGGATACTTTGCACCACCCACACGGAACAAACCCGATCCCCTGATGGCAAGGAAGTGGTCATTTTTCATGAGCGAGTTCAATGTCTTCCAGAAGGTATTGCTGACAGGAATCTGCCACTTCCCGCCCTCGTCATGCGTGGTGTACTTGTCTAGTAGGGTGGGCCAGAATTCCTTGCAAGCCTGAAATGGAATCTTGTTGCTTGATAGTTCGGGGAACCACTTGCCCAACTCCGACTGAATCTTGTCGATCCGGTTTCGAACGAGCGGACTCTTAACCATGTCAATGACGGTGACGCACAGAGTTGGATCGTCCAACTCGCACATTCTCTTCGCCCGTGCAGAACGGGTAGAGAACTGCCAATTTGAACCATCAAACACCCATGTGATGCCGCCAGACTGTGCATTGTCGAGTTTGCATTCGATGATCAGCGGCTCGTTCGGATAGTCCTTGTGAATAATCGATATGTCAGGAAGGGTGGAACTTGGAGGAGCGACAACTACCTTGACCTTCTTGCGCTGCTGTGGTGTCAGGGAAGCAAGAATCTTCTTTGCCAAGTCGTTTTGAAACTTATGCCCCTCGGTGGATTCCTTGAGGACATCGGTGATTTCTACGGCGAATTCGCTAAACGATTGCATATCTTCCATATTTATCTCTCCAATGACCCCAAGGGGATTCGAACCCCTGTTATCTCCGTGAAAGGGAGGTGTCCTAGACCGACTAGACGATGGGGCCTAGCAAAAGGGAGGGGGGAGTAGCGGAACCCCCCTCCCCAAATAAGATTACAATGAATCTTACTTGGTGCTGCGCTTTGTCTGCAACTCTTCAAGCCGATCTTCGATGCGGCTGATGTTTGTCCAGATTTCACGGGTGTTCTCCCGCTCACGGTACTCGGTAGTTACCGACTCAAGACGCTCGTTCGCAAAGGAAACTGCGCTCCCTGCGGCATGTAGCAGTCCACCAACGGCAACAAGACCAATCGCCACGGCAAGGTTGCCGGTCCATGCGAAGTAGCAAGCCGCCGCCGAAGCAACGACACCCACAGCCATGAAAAAAGTACCAGTACGAATATTCTCAATCACACCTGTTCTCTGACGCATAACGATTCTCCTTTCAAGAGATGGTAAGTCGTTTTCCCAATCGTGGGCGAAATCATACACCCTACGACCTTTCATGTCAAACAATTGAATGATCTTTTTCATATTACAGTTAATGAGCAGTATGCTCGGTTTGGGGTTCCACGATAGTAACCGAAGATGAGAAGGTGACGGCGGTTCTGCTTGCCACCACGAATGATGATTCCATACTTTACGATTCGCTTTCCATTTGTCTGTTGCCAGCCGTTGCTTCTGGCGAATCCCGTGACCGCACTCCTTGTACCAGTATCAACCGATCCCTTGAAAAGGTATCCCTTGATGCTGCCTCCCCAAACATTCGATTCAACCATCTTGTCAACCAAAGCAAGAATTTCGGAATAGCCACGGTCATCAGACTTGCCGCCCTTGCCCAACTTGGCTGCAATCAATGCCTTCATCTCGCCCGTGGGGGCGCATGTGCGTGTGCGACAACTTGTCACACGGGCATTGTTTCTCAATGCTTTAGCCACCTTGCTTCTTCTTCTTGATCAAGGTCACCTTGCGCTTGACTTCGGGACGCTTCATGAACTCTTCGATTTCCATCAAGGCTTGAATCTTATAGGCGAAGTACATATTGCTCGAATACTTGCCTTGAAAATCGGTCAGGTAAACCATGAGATCCTTTGCATCCCTGTTGCCGACCAATTGAGTGAACCGCATCAAGTCCTGCTGAATCTCTTTCTTCAGGGTGGAGAGTTTCCTAACCCCAAGACCAAACAGGTGGACGGAAGGATCGTTTGCGTCCTCGGTGAAATCCAGAGTCTTTGCGTTCGTGCCGTTGACTACAAGAGTCATGGGCGGATTTGTTTCCTCGGAGATCACCTTGATGATGTCATTTACTAGTGGGTTGTCGAATTGGTTAGCCATATCCACTATTTATGACATCATGCCTCTGCATCATCATCAAACAAAATGGGGGTGAATCCCATCTTTTCCGCACAGTCCTCGCACAGGGTCTTCATCCAAGAACCGTTGTCCTTCTTGCACAGAGTCCCAAGACTACCACAAACCTCGCAAACGCTTGCAGACAGGTTCTCTGTCATGTCAACGAGACCATGAATCCTATCGTTTCCTCCGCTGTAGTAGAAACGGAGTGCGCCGAACTTCTCCTTCATCTGCTCAACCTTGAAGGCAAACTTGCCGTTCTCATGGTCTTCGATGAGGAGGGAAGGATCGTGTTCAATCTCACGGTCGATAGCCGCCGCAAGGTTTTCGATCAGGGAGTCCCATCCGTATCCAAATTCCCAATAAACAGTTCCGATAGATTTGTCGGGAGAGTTGGTGCCACCGCCGAAGACCCTTGGGTAACGGGCTTCGATTTCTTCTCTACGCTTTTCTTGCGATGCTCGGAGAGCGTCAGCGAGTTTTGCGATCTTGTCGATTGCGGCACTTGTACTTGGGTTTCCATTCCCTCCTCGGGAGTCCACTTGGTTGCCTTGTACTGATTCTTCGTTCCGCACTTCTTCTGAAAGTTCGTCAGCCATTCTGCTTCCTTTTCTGCAAAGTCCTTGTCTTCGTAGACTGCGACAACACGCCCGTGCGAAACAACCCAACCACGGTCTTCATTGCCGCTGTACAGTTTTATTCCCCATTGTCTAGCCATTCACCGATCTCCTGCTTGAGTGCTTCGATCTTGGGACGGCTTTCGTTCCACTTCTGAATTTCCTTCTTGGCATCCTTGTTCAACTTGACCACAACAAGGCATCCCCCAACAGAATCATTCTGATCTGCGGGAACCACTCTAGGTGCAGGGACAACGGAGAGAATGTCTCCTCGCCCATGGAAGTCGCCACCGACCCCATAGAACGGACCACCCTCAAAGTCGAACATGTCTTCTCCACCACGGACATAGCGAGATACGCCATGCACATGGAAGGTAGCCTGTCCCTTCTCTTCCTCAATCAAGGTTGCAGTTCTCTTCTCGCCGTAACGACTTCCGAAGGTGAAGGTGTAATTGTTCATATTGACGATCATAGCACAGAACTTCCCCCGTGTCAAGAATGGGAGCGGAGGGATTCGAACCCCCGTAGCCAATGGCAGCAGATTTACAGTCTGCCCTCGTTGTCCGCTTGAGTACACTCCCGTGATTATCAGACCAAAGCCGCCTATCGGATTCGAACCGATGACCTGTTGATTACAAATCAACTGCACTACCGCTGTGCTAAGACGGCATAGGTTCCCTCGCTTGGATTCGAACCAAAACTAGAAGAACCAAAATCTCCTGTGCTACCGTTACACCACAAGGGAACTGGCTCGGAAGGATTCGAACCTTCAACCGTCCCGTTAACAGCGGGATGCACTACCGTTGTGCTACGAGCCAATAGAAATGACCCGTGAGGTGGGTCAGACCGGAGATGTATTTGCCATTACATGGCAAGAACATTCCACTACTTGCCAAAACGATGGACATTCCCGCCATCGGTCCGAGTGTCGGTGCTGCCGTTTTACATCCTTTCGGAAGGGTATAGTACCTAGGGTACACCAACGGACCTACACACCGACTCAATCAATAATAGTTAACTATGGACGGCGTTCATTGTATCTCCTTGGTTAGCGTTTCGTTGATCTATCAAAGAAGCGGATGATGGGATTCGAACCCACAACAGCCATCTTGGAAGGGTGGCACTCTACCGTTGAGTTACATCCGCAGTTAGTGGAGTCGGGGGGATTCGAACCCCCGTGTTGTCATGCATTCCGTGGTGCTTACTACGCCAATATCCTTCACTTGTTCAGACCCGCCGCTGAAGGCGACTTAGCGGATCAGATTGGGACTCTTTGTTCTCGGCTTCCTTCGGCGTTCCCGTTCCCGAAAGCCCATCCGCTGTTTGCTCTCCCCACCCTAGCGGAGTCGGGTGGTTTGAGGTCACGCTGCGAGAGCGTAACGGCGAGTCTGCTTGTTGGCAGTCTTGATTTCCATACGCTTTTAAGAGCCTAGCATGGTTCCTCTTGGCGCATCACTCATCAGTACTCATGCAATCGATTCCTGTTCGACCCCTTTGTTTCTAAAGACAGTAATGTAGAGATCACTTGCGTCATCACAATTTAGACACTTTCTAGTCATCTCTTTGTGCAGATTATAGCCTATTGATTCAAACCTGTCAATCACCTGTTGCTCAATAACGGGGTCATCCGAAAGATTCTTTTTGAAGGCTATCATGATGTACTTTGGACGATACATCGTATTTTCGATGTGTCGTACAACTGAGTCTTTTACAACATCAAACCACATAGATAGAGTTTCCGTCATGATTTGCATTTTTTCGCATATGGCAGAAAAGTTGTTGCTAATGTGTGGTTTGATAGTAATCAGTTCGTCACCAATGTTTCCGTATATGCGTACAGTCAGTCCACAAGAGTAGTCATATGCATGAGAAATTGTTCCACTTTCATTGGAAGGAAACCAGACTCTTTGAAAATGACAATCAGTAGTGGTCATACGGCTGTTCGACCTCTTCGGCGGTTGAATGCTTGAAGACCATCAAATACAAATTTTCACACGCCCCACATTCCTTCTTCATCTTCCTTACTAAAGTGTAATCTATTGATGCGAATGCGTTGACAATGTATTTGAAAGTGGGAGATTCGTCACTCATATCTTCTTTAAAGGATACTAGTATCTTTGGAGAATTCCCGTAAATCGAGAAATACCGAGTCAGCGCATCAATCACACAATCAAACCAAATGTAAACTTCAGCATCGCTCCGTGAAATAAGGGAACATATGCCGTTCCAATCTTCATTAATTTTTGGTCGAATGTCAATGCCGTTAAGGACTCGTACTATATGTAAAGAAAACCCGGACTTGTAATAGAAAGTGCTGCTAGGTCCATAGTCTGGATCATCTTCATATCGATCAAATTCACATTTCATGATGATCTCCAATCACTTAAGTCTGAGCAAGTACTTGGTCTTGTTCATTGAACCGACAATCTCATCACGGATGTTCAACAGATCAGTATCCTCCGGCTTAAGCATGGCAGGAACATCTTTCATCATGTATCCGATTGCGGTGTCAAGAATCTGAACAACTCCTGCGTTGTCCTTGTAATTGACCACCGTCAGTTTATAGTCGGTCTTTGCGGCAGGAACACCATATCGACCGGAGAAGGTCTCAACGAAATCATCAATCTTTTCGTCCAAGTCTCCATACAGACCACCCAATGCTTGATGCTCTGCGTAAGACTTTGTTTGCCAATGCAGGACACGAAGTTGTGCCTGAAGGGTAAGTAGTGTGGTAATTAGAGTCATGGTACGGTATTTATATCAGCCAAAAAGAAAGGTTTGACTGTCACTCTTGGCTTCGTTTGTGTTCTTTTTAACAGCGGTGCGGGCATTCTCAATGATCTCCTTGGAGGCATCGGCATAACCCTGCTGATACTCCTCCCAATACGGAGACCGTGAACCTCCCATGCTATTCCAACTACGCTCCAACTTTCCTGCGTAGCGATCCTGCCATCCTTCGTTGTATGCCTTTCCCGGCACATATGTTTCTTCGCTCATCTCTTTCCCTTCACCTTTCTTACTTGAATGGTTCCATTCACAACCTTTATGTCAAGCGGTGTGCCCACACGAATCTTCATGCGGCGACAAACTTCGGGCGGGATGCGAATATAGCACTTCTTCTCCGCAGTTTCCTGTCCCGTCTTTTCGTCCAAATCATAAAACATGGATTCCTCAATTGGGATGATCCATGTGTCTTGGGGCTTCTCGTTTTTCTTTTTCTTCGGCTCCTTTGAGCCAAAGATGGCATCGTAGTTCTTGCCGTACTTCTCAAGGTCTACGGGGCGGTAATCATCGCCCTTTCCTGCGCCATTGTTGCCTTGCATAACAAACTCCTTTCACTAGTAGCGGGAGTGGGATTCGAACCCACACTTTGTTGATTTTGAGTCAACTGACTCTGCCGTTGGTCTACCCCGCCATATTCAATAACCAAGTTTCTTCAATGCTGCAATTGTCTCCGCTGCGCTCTTGTGCTTGATTCCGATTCCCCCCGCTGCCTTCCACTCATCGATGTTCTTGCTCCAATCATCGATAAGAATGTTCGGCACACCATTCTTCGTGGCGTACTTCTTTTTGTGACGCTGCAAAAGAATGTGACTGAGATTGGGAAGCGGACGAAGATTCTTTTCAATCCACTTTCTCTTGTCAGCCTTTGAGTTAGGTTGCCATGTGTTGGTGTGTGCGGAAAGAATGTTCGGCTCGTACTTGGAGATGTAGTTCCACAACTGCTTGCCGTCCTTCATCCAAGGAAGTTCGGCAAATAGATTCGGATGCTCCTTGTCGATCTGTGGCTTGAGCGGATCGATGTAGGAATCAAAGTTACGATTGCTCAAATCCTTGATCCCGTAAAGTTTCGAAAGACCGCCGATGATGTCAACCAGAACACCGTCCATGTCGCAGTAGATTTCGCCTTTGGGTGCCTCTGTGATGTGGTGCATAAAGGATTTCATGGTCACAGGTATTTAGCCGAATGCTCCCGATGGGGTTCGAACCCATGACTTGCGGTTTAAAAGACCGCTACTCTACCAACTGAGTTACGAGAGCGTTAGCGTTCCCGGCTGGATTCGAACCAGCGACTTGTTGCTTAGAAGGCAACTACTCTATCCAACTGAGTTACGGGAACAAGAGATTCAACGCTCTCGTTTCCAGCGGATTACATTCTTAATGTTAAATGACCGCCAGTCACTCTTTTCGATGTCCCACACAACGACATTCATCGGAGTGCGCTTCGGCTTGGGCTTGCCTGTGTTGGCATCATCCCGAATCGGAAGCCTCTCGGGAAGAAGGGTGCATTGCATGACTCGCTCCGTGCCGTCTGACTTGATGAAGGTCACGCTGCAAACGGACTCATGAAGTGCAGCGATGATCTCGCTGCGGAGCGCATCCTGCTGTTCGGTTAGATTGTCGATGATCTTTGCCATGATGTGAATCATATCACAACCCTTTCGGGGAGTCAAGTGGCTTCGGACTGCTTTGAACGAATGTAATCAGCAAAGGCTTCAAACCAAGTCTTTTGAATACCATAAGATTCAAAAACAAATGGCTTTCCCTTCATCTTGGAATAGAACTGATTCACCTTCATTGGCTTGAACTCCCCAACGGAGAATTCCTTGCCCATGCCGGGGAACTCAACAGCATTGCCGTCTTCATCCTGCGCCTGTGTGCCGATGAGTACTGCCGCCTTTGAGTCGAATGGCTTGTAGAGAACGGAGTCCTGATTGAACTTGCCGCCCATCTTGCGGAGGAACCCCTTCAGGTTGCCGCTGTCATCGCCCTTGTTTCCGATGATGAGATAGGAACGCTCTTTGACATCCTTCGACTGCTCCGAACCGTAGCCTTCGATGTAATGCCCCTCCAAGCGATAGAACCCAAACCCCGCAGCACGAATCAATGATTCCAAATCGCTGCTGCGCTTCATGTTCTCCTGCTTGGTGTAACGACCACGGAACGCAGAAATGATACCGATGTTCCTGTCCGTTGTATGACGATACAAGCGAACGAGCGTAGCCTCATTCAGTTCGTGTGTGTTGTAATAGTCCATTACTTGTTCTCGCCGTCATCAAAGGGGTTGTCTGGCGGAAAATCTTGCCACTCACCCTCAAGGTCACCGCCGAAATTCATGGGATCAATTTCGGGATTCTCCTTTTTCTTCTTTGCATGATCGATGATGCCGTTGAAGAAATCATTCAGGAACTCTTTCAGTTCCTTTTCGTCCTTCATGATGATCGTCTTCTTGTCGGTCGAATCATTGAAGATTCCTTGGTCGATGCTTACCCATGCACCCAACTGCTCCTTGGTAGGCGGCAGCATATGACCTGTCTGATTGAACTGTGCAATGTCGTTGACGGCAAGCATGTTCCGCATCTGCGCTCGGATTTCATGGATGTCCTTCAGATTGACTGCTCCTGTATCTTTTGCGGTTGACTGTATCGCATGAAGAGTCAACTCCAATGCACGGAGGTAGTCCATGAAGTATTGACGCTGCCGCAGTAGGTTTGCATTCTGTTGAATCAGCGACTTAACTAGGCGTGGCTTTAGCATTTTGGTTATCCTACCCCATTTCTTACGATGTGTCAAGAAGCAATCTGTCTGAATTACGGCGTTGTCCTTCTGTCAACGGCAGGACTGTCTAGCGGTATGTCAAGTGCCTTTGCCGTGGTTGGGTGAATCTTCTTGCCCGTCTTCTTCTTGCCAATTGCATTGATTACTCTCTTTAGTTCCTTATCGGGCGTTGCATTCGGCTTGGGGGCAAATTGATCGATGAAGTCCTTGATGGCTGTGAGCGCAGCAGGATTGATTTGCGAATCCCCTGCCTTCTTCACACGGAAGTACTTGAAGTCCTTCACCACAGGTCCGGTCATGTCTTGAGTGACCGTGTAGTTGACTCCATCCCGTTCGATTGTCGTGCCCTTCGCATATGTAATCGTACTCTTGCCGCCGATGATAACGGAGATGTCGCCGTTCACGCCAAGTCTGCGATAATCACGGAACATGATGTCTTGCATGGTCTTCGATGCGCCGCTGTGCGTCTTGAACAGAATGTCCGCAGGAACCACACGCTCACGGGTGAGGTTCTGTCGCATGGCAATTCTATAGTCGGTGAGAATCCATATGATGTGAATGTTCTCCGGCTTGTATCCTGCATGGCGCAGGAAATCGAGAATGCCGAACCCTTCCCCATCTCCTAGAAGTTGGCTGATGTCCTTCAGCGTGGCATCAAACAAGACATTCGGCAGAATGCTCTTTGTCTTGTCCGTCATAAAGAATGCTTGCATCTTTCTTTGATCAAGGCTCAATCCCTTGACTGCCATGTGAAGAAGACCGGTATCAGTTGGATTGCGAAGGTCTAAGTTCTTGATCTTGTCCATGAGATCAAGTAAGTTCGATGATCTTGGGAAGTCGCTCTTTCCTTTGGCGATGTTGTCACGCATCTTGATGAGCGAATCCTTGATGTCATCGGGATTGAATATCTTGTATTGACCACCAATCATTTGGTTCACGGCAAATGACTTTCCTGACCCGGCACCACCGGCGAGGATGACTGCCTGTCCTGTGTTCTGACCCTTTCCAACGATGAGGAGTTTTTCCTCAAGGTATCGCTGAATCTCTTCTGCGAGGGGCTTGTAGAATTCGATCTGGTGTGTGTCTCGTAGTTCTTGGAAAGTCTTCATGTCATTTCCTATTTATGGTCTTGTGGTCACCCCAATGTTTCTCACGGAGTGGGGGGCAATCTGTGTATTATTTGGAATCGCCCGTGTTTTGGTTTCCTTTCCCTTCTTCAGGGATTTCTGCTGAAGAACGAAATCGTCCATTCCTTTGCGGAACTGAAACCAATCTTTTCCTCGTTGGATGATGTCTTCTTTCATACCGGCAACTTGGGATCAGGACTCATGAAATTTGGCTTCTTCATTGCTGTGACCATGATCATGCTCTTCTTCTTTCCGTCCCAATCAAGGGTGAACGGCATGTTCAGGTTCTTACTGACATCAAGGATAATCGCCTTCCAGTCGGCGGGGTGATCCTTGATCTTCTGTGCATACTTTGCGTATGTCTTTCGGAATGCATCCTGTAACTCGGGCAAGGTGACTGTGCCGCCGTAGCCACGACTTCCGTTGATGCGCTCCCAAAAGTGACGGGTGAATGCGATGTCCAACTTTGCGGATGCGAACATGGCATCAAGGACACTTTCAAGCCTCTTCAGGTCGTTCCACGATACCTTGGACATCGGTTCCTGCATTCGATATCCCGCATATCCCGTGGTTGGTCTGTCGGTGACTATACCCTCACCTAAAGACTCTCCAAGTGCGGAAAGGAGAGCGGCACTCACTCGCTTCTTTCTCTTTCCAATTTTTCTCTTGTCTCCGATTCCTATCGACTCTTCTAGGGACTCGTCTAATTCCCATGGACCATAGTGACCCGTGGATATGAGTTTCCTTTTCATTGCAGGGAAATCATACTTGTAATAGGCTCCTCGCTCCTTGGGCTTCACTCCACCCAAAGCATAGTAAACCTTTTTGTCCATTCTGATATCCCTGCCGTTTGATTGATCGATGACAGTATCCCCATCCTCTACCCATGCGTGTGGAAACCGCAATCCTTTGACTGCGCCTTGCCCATATACCAATGCCTGAACAAGCACAGGCTTTCCCGTGGCAGTCTTGACAGGCTTTCCAAAAAATTGGGTGTATGCCCGCATCATGAAATTGACGGCGGCTTGCATACAGTCACCATCACCATCATGACGCTCCGTGAGATACTTGCCAAATGCTTTCATCTTTCCTCCGATTGCCAATCAGGTGTTTTTGGGATGCTTTTGTCTGTGACGGACTTTTCTCCCGCACCAGCGGACTTGAGCCAACGAAGCACCATTTCCCGTCTTTCATTTGCGGCAAGTGCGTTCCTGACTTCCCAAGGTTTCATTTTCTTTCGATCCTCGGGGTCGCTGTCATACTCGTCAACATCGAAATCAGCATCAACCGTGTCAACTGCAAATCCCGCACCGAAAGCAGAGAAGTAAAGCATGTTGCCGGTATTGTTTGTTTCTTTAAGATATTGGCGGAAACTCTTCACAAAGGTATTTAGCCCAAATGAAAAGGGGGGAGTCCGAAGACTCCCCCCAATTCTACCTTTATGACATCAAGTCACTTGGTCAGCGTGTTGACTGCCGTGGAAACGGTTTCCCATGCAACCTGTACACCCTTGAGGGCGAACGGGAGGACGGCGAGGAAGAGGACCACATGGGTCGGGTTCTTCCAGCAGAAACCACAGCCAGTAACGGGGCACTTATTGTTGCTCATTTTTTCTCCTTTGTTAGATGTGTAAAGCAACTATTAGAACTTGATGCCTAGACCGGCGGTGACGATTGCGTTCGCCTCCGGGGTCACAACATCCTGATAAACGGGGATTGCAACCCCCATGTTCAGATCGACATTCGAAGCCACATTCCAATTGACCGTGGGGCCAAGGAAGAGTTGGGCTTCGCCAGAATTCACATAGTACAGTTGGTCGAAAGCAAGACCGAACTTGAGCGAGTTCCATGCATAGGCAAGGTCTGTCTCAAAGTTGAGGACATCCGAGTTGGTCTTTGCGCCGAGCCAAGTGATGTAGGACTCGCCACCGTTGAAGCGGTAACCCGCTGTCTGCGTGAAGTCGAAAATCCAGAGATCACAGTTGAAAGCAGCGTTGAGGTACGGGTCAACATTCGCATTGCGGAAGTACTCCGAACCCACAGGTAGATACACACCACCACCAATAGCGAAGTTCCATTGACCGAGTGTATCATTCTTTCCTCCAAATGCGTCCCACATACCACCAAGGTTGATGTTGCTCACCGTGGTGTTGTCATCCTGCGTGTACACAGGAACATCCAAGTCGATGTGGAACTTGTTGTTGATGTCAACCGACAGATTCTGATTCAGCCCAACGAGGGTGGAGCCAGCACCCTTGAAGGTGTGGATCTCTGCTGTCTCATTGAACGACCACTTGAGATCCCACGCAGGGGCGGGAGCGGGAGCGGCGTTCTGTGCGAGTGCAGCGGTCGAAAGGACTGCGGCGACTCCTGTTGCGATAAAAGTGTTGCGATTCATTACTGTCTTTTCTCCTATTTTTAGACACCCCTCTTCATCGGAGGGTGCGGATATGTATACCCTGAATTGCAGCCACCGAACGCTTTATTACCCAACTCCAAACAAGTTAAAAGACAAACCCCCACCAGAGCATGGCAGGGGCTTATCTTTTTTTCGGACTTGACCGCTTTCTTTTAAGTTGTTTATTCCTTGATGCCGATGACGGTCACTTCACCGTCCGACCAACTTCCCTTTGAACCAACCTTTGGTTCAACCTTCTTGGCGAGACCCTTCACCATGTTCTGAAAGTCTTTCGGATCATATACCTTGATTTCATGAGACTCGGGATCCTTCTCGGTGGTGAGAACAATGACGCTTCCCACGGGCTTCTTGCCGAACTCTGACTTGATCTTACGGAAGTTGCTAACCATGGAAGATCCACCCGCATTCTTGATCATGGTCTCTGCGCCTGTCATGATGCGAACGCCTTCTTCAATCTCGACCTCCTCCTTCACCCCTGCGTCCTTCTTTGCGTATGCCAAGGCATCTTCGTATGACTTGAAGTCGCTACGCAACTTGGTGCCCTTGCGTCCGTCTGCGAAACGGACGCTGCCCTGACTGTAGGACAGCCGCCACACTTCCCAGTTTGATCCCGACCGCTGAATCTGATATGCATTGGTTCCGATGTTAACAGCCTCGCTAACTTCAACCTCTTCCTTCTGCACCTTCTGCTTCGGAACGGTGATGCTTGCAGGCTCACCGACATCAACCACATAGCCACCGCCATGTTGCTGTGCCTTGCTTGTGCCGCCATCATCGAATCGGACGATCTTGCCGCTGACCATCTTGCCCTTGTGGGGAACCTTTACCTTATCCCCTGCCTTGAACTGTTCAGAGACTTCGACATCTTCCTTATTCAAATGATTTTTCGCTGCTGTCTTGTATGCTGCCATTGCCGCTTTTGCTTTGGGCGTATTGCGACCATCTCTATCTGCCAAGACAGACTTTTTTGCGGCTTTCAATACCTTGCCGATTGAAGTTGCCTCTTCGATCTCCTCTTCGACCGACTCGCCCCAACTCTTATTTACGAAGTTTGCGGCTTCCTTCTCGCTGCCCATGTCCTTGATCCACTTGCCCTTCATGGTGTAGATGCCGATGATTCTCTTTGGATCCTTCTTTCCTGGACCTGTGAGGTACTTCTCTTTTGCCTCTTCGATCTCGCCGTCTTCGACTACCTCTTCCTTCTTCATCTTGACCTTCTTCGAATAGAAGGGCAGGGACATGATGTCTCCAAAAGAGGAGCCTGTCAACTTCTTGAAAGCGGGCTTCGACATCTTGCCATCGATGACTTGCTGCAAGGCACTCAAGATCAAAGCCTGACGCTTCTTGGCATCTGCCTTGAGTCCTGCCTGAACCTTTGCCTGAGCCTCACGGGAAGTCTCAAAACCACCGCCCCAATTGTCTTCATCAAGTTCAAGTTCAACCTCTTCCTTGAAAGAGGGCTTTGATCCCGCCTTGACCAATACATCATTTGGATAAAGCACATTGACGATCTTGCCCTTTGCATTCTCAATTGCAATAGCCTTCCACTCATACTTCTGAAGTTCGGTTGATAGCATATGGTTGATGTGTGCAGGGAGCGCAGCACGACCAGGAACCTTCTTCTGAATAAGTGCGCCAGGTCCGCCCTTACGCATGACAACGATCAGGAATGGTCCTTCCATATCGTTGACTCCCTTGAGGATCTTCTTGAATGGAATCATTGCCGATCCCTCACTTAAGACCTCGCCATTCTCCTCAACACTCTCACCGTGGAAAGTATCAAAGTAATCATTGACAAGATTGGCGGTATTGAATCCCATAAACTTCTTGACAACGCCGTGTTTGTTCAGAATCGCCGTGATCGAAGCGAGTCGCATGACTTGCTGTGCAACGCCGCCCTTGGTCTTCATCAGCGGTTTGAGTTCGGCAATCGCCGCCTTGGGGAGAGAATACATGAAGTCCTCAAGAGCAGCCTTCACGCCACCCTCGGTCACATATTCCTCATGAAGATTCTCAAGAGCCATGAAAATGTATGACTCGTTGTCAAGGCTTTCCTTCTTGAGTTTGTTGAGCATGAGTTCCACCATTGCCTCTGCTCCTGTGGCGAACTTCTTCTGATCGGGTGTCATGTCTGCACCGGTGGTGAACTGCACGATGTTGCTTCCGCCCGACATGCGGCGAGTCATTCCTTCGAAGGTCATGGCAAAGTCCCGTGCCTTTGCCTTGTTGGCAAAGTAAAGAACCATGTTGCCATTTGGCTTCGTCATCATTCGTGTGATGCCCTTTTCGAATCCCATCTTCTGCAACAATTGTCGAATCTTGGCTTCGAACTGCGGCTTGCTGTAGCCGAACATGGTTGTAGCCGTGTCGGATCCAAGAGCGGGAGCCTCATTCAATTCTTTTGCAATCTTCTGTGAATTAGAGGCGAACACGCCACCGAACTTGGCGGCTTCAGCGAGAATTCTTCTTTGGAAATCGTTAATCATTGGCACAATGCTCCTAGTGGGAGTATTTAGCCTACGATTAAAAAGGAAAGGACGGGGAACCTAGCATAACCCGTCCTCGGCGCATCCCGCCACCGGTTGGCAGTAAACGCACCTTTTTGCCAAGACCAACAGCCATCTAGAAAGCCCTTGGCAAGGTTTTGTGAATGGACTATACCACACTCCCGACAGGAGTCAATAGGTCAGGATACTTTTCTTTTGGCACTCTGTCGGAACTTGGGATCATTCGGATGAACGATCTCATACTTTCCCTTGATGACACCCTTTGCCTTCATGTTCTTGATGTACTTCTCAATGTAACGAAACAACTCGTATTTGTTATCTATTGGGTTTTCCTGCATCGGAGGAACCGTTGCGATTACCTTGAC